>Ga0207113_1012_pt2 | contig 58298 bp, 50 predicted proteins | sample Alteio_BWMinHeat_69_FD_153559 | JGI IMG/M metagenome (GOLD analysis project Ga0207113, IMG submission 153559) | Enriched cells from forest soil in Barre Woods Harvard Forest LTER site, Petersham, Massachusetts, United States -... | ecosystem: Environmental > Terrestrial > Soil > Temperate forest >... | reverse complement strand
TTGGGGTTGCGGATGGTTTGAGGGGAGTGTGTGTGACATGGATGCCACACCAAGCAAGCCTACACGGATGTATTTACGGCGTCTCCCCGAAAACCATCCTAACCACAACATTCCGAGCGGATACAAAAAGTTCAGCTCTTAATTCGCATTTAACAAACTTAACAAACAGCGCTTATCTGTAACAAAAATTCATTACTCGTGATAAATTTATTTTTCAGTGTTGCAGTATCTTGTTCTAACGGTGTTGTTCCTAAACCCGCTTTTCCTAAATCGGCATATCGGTAACCAAAACCAACGCGCAAATAATGAGTGACATCCATATCAACACCTAATCCAACCAGGTAGGTGAAATTATTCATGGATTTACTTCCAAATGGCTGCGACATCGGCGCACCATCCGACGTAATCGGGTATTCCATGTAATTACTGGCTAAATTAAAAGATTCGCCAATACCCACATCAACATACGGATGAAAAATTTTTCTGAGTGTGTATAACAATTTTGTTTCCACTAAAGCACGCTGACTTTGCACATCATATTCATAACCAACACTATTGTAGGCGGGAAGACCAAATTCATATACTTGACCTTGCACCAAAAACGCGCTATTTGAATAATAACTTAATCCCAATTGCCAATCCCATAATGATCTAAAATCAAATTCCGTCCCCAAAAAAATCCCGCCTAATAATTGGGTATCACTCTCATTACTGCCTGCATACGTATTATAAAATGGGGGAATATATATTACATTGGTGTTGGTTTGATTGATGGTTACATTATCAACACCCAAAGAAAGTGTGGCAACGGGTTTTGCATGAGCTAGGGTGAGTGAAGAAAAAAATAAAACACCGCAAGAAAATAATCGAATAGTTTTTTGCATAAAATCCATTTTATACCCATTACGAATGAAAATTAGATGTAAACCTAATTTTCATTCACTTATCGCGATGGGGATTTTTAAGGGGAGAATCGCGATTCCCCTCTTAAATGAAAGAGGAAAAATAATTTTTCCTCTTTCACCAATCCAGATTACCGTGAGCGCATTGAACTATTGCAACACCTAAAATTCAATCGCGAACGGTATAGTGCAAATGAGATAACAAATTTTCCAATTCTTTTTCGTTGTTATACTCAATAATTAATTTGCCACGTCCTTTCGCATTTTGCGTTACAGAAACTTTTACGCCTAATTTTTGCATCAGACGATCTTGCAAGGTATGCAGTACTATTTTTTCAGAAGAAGTAAAATTATTTTCTGATGACACGCTCATCATTTTGCGAATTAAATCTTCTGTTTCACGCACGGATAATCCACGTGCAATAATAATATCCGCTACGTGATTCTGTTTTTCTTCTTCCAAAACCAACAATGCACGTGCGTGACCCATTTCTAGTTTTTCCGTTTCAACGAATCCACGCACGCGAGCATTTAATTTTAATAAACGCAAAATATTCGTGATATTCGTGCGTGATTTTCCAACGGCATCAGCAACGGCTTGATGGGTCATTTGAAATTCATTCATTAATCGATTTAATGCATTCGCTTCTTCGATCACATTTAAATCACGCCGTTGAATATTTTCAATGAGCGCCATTAACATGGCTGTTTCATCGGTAATATCACGAATAATGGCGGGAATGTAAGATAATTGCGCTAATTGTGCTGCGCGCCAACGGCGCTCACCTGCAATAATTTCATAGTGATTGTGAGCAATGGGGCGCACAATAATTGGTTGAATCACGCCTTGGTTTCGAATGGAATTCGCTAATTCTTCTAATGCTTCCGGCGCCATCATTTTGCGCGGTTGATATTTTCCGGGTTTTAATGCGTCCATCGGTAATTTTTTTAATTGGCCATCCACCGAAATAGCATTACCTGAAGATAAAATCGTTGGAATTAATTCGGAATCGCTGATCGCAGCTGCGGGTCTTTGCAAATCACCGAGTAATGCGCCGAGGCCGAGATCACTTAATCCTTTACCGAGACCACGTTTTTTGATGTTCATAAAACCTCTATCGTTTCAGTGGTTCCCGCTCAGCAGGTTGATTAACTTAAATTTTTAGATTTGAGGGAAGATTGAAGGATAATTTGTTGAGGAAAGCGGAGTGTACTTGTTCGTACATGAGCATTTCCGAAACAAATTATCATTCAATATCCCCCAAAGATAAAAATTCACTGTTCAGCGGGAATGACTGCTAACGCTTGTTCCTGTCTTCGCACCATTTCACTTGCCAATGCCAAATACGCTGCCGCACCTTGTGAACGATTGTCATATCCCAATATTGGCATACCGTGACTGGGCGCTTCTGCCAAACGCACATTGCGTGGAATCACAGAATGATACACTTTTGCGCCAAAATGTTCGATTAATTGCTCAGAAACTTCAACTGTCAAGCGCGTACGTCCATCGTACATCGTACGTAATAAACCTTCTAATTGTAAATGCGGATTCACTGCGCAACGAATTTTCTCAATGCTGTTTAATAAACTCGTTAATCCTTCCAACGCATAATATTCACATTGAACAGGCACTAAAACACTGTTGCTGGCTGCAAAGGCATTCACTGTCAACATATTTAATGAGGGCGGACAATCGATAATAATAAATTCGTAATGCTCGCTCAGTGTGGTTAATGCATTTTTTAGCTGTTGTTCACGCTGATCAGATTGCAATAAGCGCACTTCTGCAACCGTTAAATCGCTATTGGCTGGCAACAATGCAAATCCCCATCGCGTGATAATCAATGCATCCGCCGCTTTTGCATTTCCTAACAAAACATCATTGAGCGAGGCTTTTACTGTTTGTTTATCAATACCACAACCGACGGTTGCGCTTCCTTGTGGATCAGAATCAACCAGTAAAACACGGCGTTTTATCGCCGCTAACGATGCACACAAATTCACAGCCGTGGTGGTTTTACCAACACCGCCTTTTTGATTAGCAATCGCAATAATTTTTGCCACGGAAAATCCTCAAATAATAATTAATGATCGATGCGCATCAATTCCCGGCACGTGCAATTCAATAATGCGATGCGGCTCTGTGATTTTTTCGTGAGAAACATCCGATTTCATCATCAATAATTGTCCGTTTTTTGCAAGCAAATGCTTTGAAATCGCGATCAAATCCTCTATCGATCCCACCGCGCGAGCAATCATTGTATCAAAGGCATTCTGGGTTTGATATTCTTCTGCGCGCGTATTCGCAACTTGCACATTGTGCAATCCCAATTCACGTACCGCTTGTGCTATAAAACGGGTTTTTTTGCCAACGCTGTCGATTAAGGTGAATTTTTTTTCAGGAAAATAAACAGCCAATGGAATGCCTGGCAATCCTGCGCCACTTCCCACATCCACCATATTGTCGCCCGTTAAATACGGCGCGACAGATAAACTATCCAACAAATGATACGAAATCATTTTTTCAAAATCGGTGATGGCAGTCAGGTTGTAGGCTTTATTCCATTTTTGTAATAAGTGTAAATAGGCAATCAACATCGATTGTTTTTCGATGGGCAAGATCAAATTTAATGCCGACAAGCCTGATTGTAATTTTTTATTATTCATATTTAAAATCTTTAGTAACTATTCAGCATCTTTCTAGTACGCCATCCAATTAATTCTGTCACTCTGTAAAAATAAATTACAATCCTATTGAAATGATGCGCTAGTGATATAGTTTAGAAGCTTTCGCGTCAGCGAATGCGAAAGCAGAAGCAACCCCCTAAATATTTTCTTTCGTACTTGCTTACGCAAGCACTTCTAAACTATATCACCAGCGCTCAATACATCCAGTGCAACACACTTCAATCTCTTCACGGAGGTGACAAAATTAATTGGATGGCGTACTAGTAGGTCCACTTTTGAGGTTTATTCTAGTTTTGATCGGTGAATAGTTACAATCTTTAAAAGTATCACGTTTTTCCAACATAAAACGTGAGAAATATCACGTTTTTCCAACATGATTTGTGAAATTTATCACGAAATGGTAACATAAACACCATGAAACGAAACATTTATTCAAAATTACTGGCCTGGAAAAAAAGCGATAGACGTAAGCCATTGATTTTACAAGGCGCTCGGCAAGTCGGCAAAACTTATGCGCTGGAGGCATTCGCACACGCCGAATATACAAATTATATTTACTGTAACTTTGAAACCCATGTCGAACTATCGAGTTTATTTGCAAAGAACATTGAACCAACACAACTCATCGAAAACCTCGAAATCAAATTCAAACAAAAAATTTATCCAGGCACAACGTTGATTATTTTGGATGAGATACAAGCCTGCCCTGAAGCACTCAATAGTTTGAAATATTTTCAAGAGAATGCCAATCAATATCACCTTGCAGCAGCAGGTTCATTGCTCGGCATTAAACTCAATCAAATAAAAAGTTTTCCTGTCGGCAAAGTCAATTTTTTACATCTAACACCGCTGTCGTTTTTAGAATTTTTAGATGCAACGGACAATTCACCCTTGCGTGAAATGCTTGAAAAAATAAATACGCCGAAAAATATTCCTGAGATTTTTCACCAGCAATTAATTGAACAACTCAAACGCTATTTTTATATTGGCGGCATGCCGGAAGCAGTCGCCAGTTACATTGAAAAAAAAGATTTTGAACGGGTGCGTGAAATTCATCGCGAAATATTGAAATCTTACGAACTGGATTTTTCAAAACACGCTGAAAAAAATCAAGTGATGAAAATATCAGAAGTATGGAAAATGGTTCCAACACAGCTGGCAAAAGAAAATAAGAAATTTATTTTTTCATTAATAAAAACATCGGCTCGCGCACGAGAATATGAAACTACGATTCAATGGTTAAAAGATGCGGGATTAATTCATTTATCTTATCAAATTTCTGCACCCAAAATTCCAATTGAACATTATTGCGACAAGAGAAATTTTAAAGTGTTTGGTCTCGATACCGGATTGTTATCAACCATGAGTAGAATACCGATCGATGCCATTCTTGACGAACATAAATTATTTTCTGAATTTAAAGGTGCGCTGACTGAAAATTTTATTGCACAGCAATTAGTAACACATGGTTATGATCATCTTTATTATTGGGTGAGCGAAGGTGTTGCTGAAGTGGATTTTGTGATTGATCATGAACTGTCTATTTTTCCACTGGAAGTAAAATCAGGCATGGCCGTTGGGCACAAAAAAAGCCTGAAAATATACGATGAAAAATATACACCCCACGTTTTGTCTCGCACATCATTGCAAAATTTATCCCGTGATGGAAAAATAATTAATTATCCGCTTTATGCAATACATCTTTTTCCACTGCTTTCATCTTCTTCCTGAAAAGGCATGCCTATTTTTTTCACTAATAATAAATCAAGCGGTGCATTTAACTGATCAGCGACGGGTTTTGCATGTATTTTTTTCTCGTGCATATTTTTTTAATTTGTCTGCCAACAAGATGCCTGCCTCAAGGCGATTTTTAAATTTCATACAGTCCGTTTGTGTTTTTTATTTTTATTTGGGTTGATTAGGCGCCATAGTATCTTTTCGTTTTAAAGGACTGGGGTCATCATCACTCTCACTTCCTTCGGGTATTGCAGCAGCACTTTTAAAAAACACTCCTTGTCCTAATGGTTTGCTGACAGAGCATTCTTTTAGTAAGGCAGAAGCTAATTCCATAAAGTTGTTATAACAAACATTGACGTCGCTAGTGTCCGACGACAACCCAGAAAAAACTGTTTTTGAACCCTCAAGTTTTTCAATAAACTGAATTGCTGCAGCTGCTATCTCGGCATGATCTTTATCGACCTTGCTTGATAAACAATCCAAATTTGTTTTAAATGCTTTTAACTCATCATTGCGTTTTTTAAGATCCTTTTCTTCTTCTACTGTAAGCGTTGGCTTTATTATTTCTTTTGCTATTTCCCCTTTCATTGTTTCAATCTGACTAATAATATTAGTTTTAATGCTCTCTAGATATCGTGGAATCTCTTCTTTTTTTTCTTCATTTTTTTCTTGTTTATATCTGTTTAATTTCATAATAATATCAATGTTTGAATAATATTTATTATAAAATTTATCTTGTTTATCGGCACTGTTATCAACGATGTTATGTGAAATTAAAAACACATGGATTAGGTTATCTGGATCCGCTTCATTTTTAATTCCCTCTAAAGCAGTTTTGAAACCCCCTAATTTTTCTGAGTATGAAACAGAATGTCTTTCCACATATGGCACCACACCTGGAATTGCAACCCTTTTTTTTTCAAAATTAAAAAAGGGTTTGGATTCAGGTTTTTTGGCAGCAGCTATCTCATTGTCAACTTTCTGAATAAGTTCATTTACAAAATCATTAAGATCAAAGCCAGAATCCTTTAATTTCAAAAGCACGTCAGCAGGACTAGGCATAAAAACCTCGTTTTTCGTCATATTAAACTATATACGCCGGTAATTATAGTTGATAAAACAGTATCTTTTTTTTGAAAAAATACATATTTGATTTCAATGGATTAACACTATCCCAGACCTCCAAAAGCAAATAGAAATGAATCTCATTTGCCCCAAGCAAGCGATTAAAGAAACAAATCTTCTAGTGTCACTACACTATCAACCATTTCTTCAGAGTAAATGGTTGTTTATTCTGCCGTTTCGAATGATACTTGAAACGGCAGAATAAACGATTTTGCATCCTGTACTAACGCGCTATATGAACCAGCAGCAACGAAATCGCCGCCGGCGTCACGCCTGAAATACGTGATGCCTGACCGATTGTTTTAGGCCTGATTTTTTCGAGTTTTTGGCGCACTTCGTTTGATAAACTGGGCACTTGCTGATAATTGATTTGATCGGGAATTTCAGCGGCTTCATAATATTTTTGTTTTTCAATTTCTTTTTCTTGGCGTGAAATATAACCCGCGTATTTTGCTTGGATTTCGATTTGTTCTGTTGTGGTATGAGCGTGAGTGTGAGTGTGAGTGTGAGTGTGAGAAAGACCGGGAATAGTCATCAACTCAGCATAGGACACTTCTGGCCTACGCAACAAATCCATTAAATTATATTCACGCTCCAGCGGCGTTTTAAATTTTTCTTCAAATTGTTTTGCGGCGACCGATTCTTTTTTTATCCAATGTGATTTTAATCGCGCGCTTTCTGTTTCAATCGCATCACGCTTCATACAAAATTGATCATAGCGATTTTTATCAACACAGCCTAACTCAAAACCGATTTGGGTCAAACGCAAATCCGCATTATCTTCGCGCAATAATAAGCGATATTCAGCACGGCTTGTGAACATGCGATACGGTTCAAGCGTGCCGCGTGTGATTAAATCATCAATTAATACGCCAATATAGGCTTCATCGCGGCGCGGACACCACGATTCTTTTTCTTGCACGAGTAATGCCGCATTGATTCCCGCAATGATTCCTTGTGCACCCGCTTCTTCATAACCAGTCGTACCATTAATTTGACCCGCAAAAAATAGGCCTTTGATGAATTTCGTCTCGAGTGAATTTTTCAAATCACGGGGATCCATAAAATCATATTCGATGGCATAACCTGGACGCGTCATATGACAATTTTCCAAACCGCGAATGCTGTGCACGAATTTTAATTGTGTTTCATACGATAAACTCGTTGAAATCCCATTCGGATACACTTCAATCGCATCTAACCCTTCAGGCTCTAAAAAAATTTGATGTGCATTACGTTCTGCAAATCGCATTACTTTATCTTCAATCGATGGACAGTATCGCGGACCCACACCGTCAATTTTGCCGGTATACATAGGTGATTCGTCTAAACCGTTTCGAATAATGTCATGTGTTTTTTCATTGGTATGAGTGATATGACATGACATTTGTTTGGGATGTTGTTCACGCAAACCCAAATACGACATCACTGGCAATGGCGTATCGCTCGGTTGTTCTTTCAGACAGGAATAATCGATGGTTCGACGATCAATGCGTGGCGGTGTTCCTGTTTTTAAACGTGCCACATGAAACGGCATATCACGTAATCGTTGTGATAATGCATTGGATGGCGGATCGCCTACACGCCCACCTTGATGATGTTGCAAACCAATATGAATCACACCGCCTAAAAAAGTACCGGTCGTTAACACAACCGAGCGCGCATAAAAACACAAACCCATTTGTGTTTTGACACCTTGAATTGTGTCATTTTGTACGATTAAATCATCAACCGCTTGTTGAAAAATATGTAAATGTGGCTGGTTTTCTAGGGTTTTTCGAATAAATGCTTTATATAAAACACGATCAGCCTGCGCGCGCGTGGCGCGAACTGCCGGACCTTTGCTGGCATTTAACACGCGAAATTGTATGCCTGCATGATCGGCTGCTGTTGCCATCACACCACCTAATGCGTCAATTTCTCGCACCAAATGACTTTTGCCAATGCCGCCGATCGCCGGATTACACGACATTTGACCCAGTGTTTCGATAGTGTGAGTCAATAACAGTGTACGAATGCCCATACGCGCAGACGCAAGTGCCGCTTCCGTTCCGGCATGCCCACCGCCGACAACAATGACGTCAAATGTATTATTTTGATTGGTTTTCATGGACGAAAGTATGCTTTAAAACTGCACAATTCGCAAACAAATCACGCATCAAAATAACGCGTCGCGCCAACGGTTAAACCGCCCAACAAACCACTGCTTCGCGATGATGATAAATAAATGCCGTTATATTCCAATGTGCCGGCCCATTTTTTGGTAATACCAACACCCATTCCTAAACCAAATGCGGGCGTTATTTGGTTTTGTGTGTCGCAACCCAAAAAGCAAGTGCTTAATTGTGCGTAAGCGGCACCCAATTTTCCAAACAACATCACGCGCGAACCAAGCGGCAAAATACCTTTTCCAACCACATCGAATACCGTTGTTTCACCCAACTTGGAACCGTAATAAGCAAATCCACCTTCTAGCGCAAAATATTTTTTAAATTGTCTCGCAATAAAAACACTGGCAGCACCACCCATAAAACCACTGCTGGCTTGACCAGATTTTTTCACTTTATCACCCAGCGATATACCGCCATTGCCTGCTACATAAAATCCTTCGTGCGCGTTATAAAATTCCGTATCTGCAAACGCATTCGATAAAAATGCAGCGGAAAGAATGCAAAAAGAAAATGGCAAAATTTTACGAATCAATTTTAATTTCATCACAATATCTCCGAAGTAGTGTTGAGTATACCGCGAAAGAGGCTGCACAACGTTCTATTGCGCAAAATAACGCGTCGCACCGATGGTCAAACCACCAAATATACCCACCGCATTTTTAGTAGAAAAATAAGCGCCATTAAATTCTGCTGACGTCATCCATTCTTTCGTTAATCCAACGCCGACACCCAAACCACCCGTTGGCACCATATCATTCGATGTATGGCAATGTCGAAAACACGTTTTTACACTACCCAAACCAATACCTATTTTGGCAAATAAACTGACCCGTGTTCCCACTGGTATCGTAAATCTTCCGTTGAGATTCAAAATACTAAACCAATCGTTATAATGCTCCATATCAAAATAGGCAACGCCCACTTCAGGTGCAAAATAAGGATTAATTTGATCGCCCAAAAAAAGATTTGCGCCAACACCTAAAAATCCATTCTCTTTTCTGTCTTCTTGATGCGTTTGATTCGCATAAGAACCGCCAAAATTGCCAGAGATATATTGACCGACAATACGGTTATAGTGATTCGTTTCCGCGTGAGCGATGGAAATTAATCCCAAAAAAGTCGCTGCTAAAAAGCAAATCCGTTTGAGTGGCATGTTTAAGTGTCCTATTTTCCAATACAGAAGCTAGCAAAGATTCTCCCTAATAAATCATCAGAAGTAAACTCCCCTGTGATTTCAGACAATGCTTGCTGTGCTTGACGCAAATCTTCCGCTAACAATTCACCCGCACGATTTGTGATAAGTTGTTCTTGTCCGTGCAATAAAAATTGATGCGCACGCTCAATCGCATCCACATGTCGACGACGCGCAATAAAACCATCGGTTTCGATGGATTGAAAACCGGCAAATTGTTTGATGGCGTCGATTAATAAGTGCATGCCGAGATTTTTTTTGATGGAGAGTTTTATTTCTTTGAAGTGGGTATGTTGAATTATTTCTGGTTGTTCTTGAGTTAAATCAATTTTATTTTTGACGAGAAGCGTGGGGGTATGAGTGTGAGTGTGAGTGTGAGTATCAGTTGCATCCATTAATAACAAAATTAAATCCGCTTGCGCCATTTGTTGACGCGCACGCCGCACACCTTCTTGCTCAATCACATCATCCGTTTCGCGCAAGCCAGCGGTGTCCACAATATGTAATGGCATGCCGTCAATGTTGATTGATTCGTGCAATATATCGCGTGTGGTGCCTGGAATATCGGTCACAATCGCTGAATCACGACCCGATAAATAATTTAATAAACTGGATTTTCCCGTATTCGGTTTTCCAGCAATAACGATATTTAAACCTGTTTGCAATAAAACGCCCTGTTTTGCCTGCTTTTTTACAGTATTAACATCATCAATCGTTTTTTGTAATAATTTAGAAACGCGCGGATCCGATAAAAAATCAATTTCTTCTTCGGGAAAATCGATCATCGCTTCTATTTGCGTACGCAAATTCGTTAATGCGGTTTGCAGTGTGTGAATTTTTTTTGAAAATTCGCCTTGTAATGATCGCACAGCCGATCGCGCGGCTTGTTCTGAATTGGCAGCAATTAAATCAGCGATTGCTTCCGCTTGTGTTAAATCTATTTTTTTATTTAAAAATGCGCGTTCAGAAAATTCGCCGGGTTTTGCAATACGCGCGCCATACTGTATTGCTGTTTTTACCAATTTATCTAAAACAATGGGGCTGCCATGGGATTGTAATTCGACGACATCTTCGCCGGTAAAAGAATGTGGATTTTTGAAAAATAAAATAATGCCTTCGTCGATGACGCTGTTATCAACATCGTAAAATCGAGTGAAGTGTGCGACGCGAGGCGTAAGAGTGTGAGTGTGAGTGTGAGTGTGAGTGTGAGTGTGAGAAAGTGTGGCGGGTGATTTAATTATTTCCAATGCAATTTTTTGCGCGTCTTTTCCGGATATTCGAACAATTCCAACGCCGCCGCGACCCAAAGGTGTTGCAACGGCGGTGATGGTGTCAAATGACTTTGTTTTCATAGTTTGTTTTTAACCGGTTACATTTTGTAACCGCTTCACTCTATTCGATTTCAGTTGGTGACAAGTTGTCACCGACTCATGCTCAAATCTCAGTCGGTTACATTTTGTAACCAACTCAACAAAACAACTTCAATGAATTAAGAGCTGAATTTTTCGCATTCGCTCGGAATGTTGTGGTTAGGATGGTTTTCGGAGAGACGCCGTGAATACATCCCTGTAGGCTTGCTTGGTGTGGCATCCATGCCACACACACTCCCCTCAAACCATCCGTAACCCCAACATTCACTCGCTACCGATAGTTTAGCGAAGTCAATTCGCATTTCAACTGGTGACAATCTGTCACCGACTGATTTTTCTCCCGCTCTCACTCCCACTTTTATGTCTTCGCATCACAAACCACTGCTGCAAAATCGACGTACAATTATTGGTTAACCAGTACAACACCAAACCAGCGGGAAAGGTTGCAAAGAAAACGGTAAATATAATCGGCAAAAACATCATCATTTTTGCTTGCGCAGGATCGGGCGGCGGTGGAGATAATTTTTGTTGTATCAACATACTCAAACCCATCAATACCGGCATAATAAAATACGGATCTTTCACAGACAAATCATGAATCCAAAAAATAAACGGTGCTTGTCGCAATTCAACACTTTCAATTAATACGTAATATAATGCGATAAAAACAGGAATTTGAATAATCATCGGCAAGCATCCACCGAGCGGATTAATTTTCTCTATGCGATACATTTCCATCATCGCTTTCGATAATGCGGTTTTGTCATCGCCATGACGATCACGCAGCGCTTTTATTTTAGGCTGCAAATCGCGCGTTTTCGCCATTGAGACATAACTTTTATTCGAAAACCAATAGAAAGCGATTTTAATGACAATAGTCACAAGAATAATCGACCAACCCCAATTGCCAACATAATGATGAATTTCACTCATCAACCAAAATAAAAATTTCGAAATGGGCCACAGCCAACCATAATCAACGGTTAAGCCCAATCCTTTCGCTAGCACATGTAAATTCTTCGCAATTTCAGGGCCCACGTATAATGTTGAAGCAAAGGTTTCGCTTTCATGCGGCGTTAATTGAATCGTTGGGCTCATATAACCCAATACAAAAATATTATTCACACCATCATCGCCGCCACCAAATGAACGTGAATAATAATGCATGATTTGATTTTTTGGCGGAATCCACGTCGTTAAAAAATATTGTTGTTGCATGGCAATCCAACCATTACGAATATCACGTGAAAAATTATTTTCACTCATGGCTTCGAAAGTTAATTTTTTATACGGTGTATTTTGCGTTGAAACTGATGCGCCGCTATACGAGCGTGATGCAAATCCACTGGTCGCAATATCACGGCGCGTGATTTGATTATAAATATTGCCTTGCCATGCTTTGTTTGACGCATTGTTTAATTGCAGGGTTGTATTGATGACATAATCGTTGCGCGTAAACGTAAATAGTTTTTCAACAGCAATGCCGTCTTTTGTTTTACCATTTAATGTAACCACTAAATTCTTTTCACCGCTTTTTAAAACGTAATTCGTTTGTGCTGAGGAATATATAACCGGTGATGGCGCTGTTTTTTCATCAGGCACACTTAATCCACTTTGTGCAACATATAATGCATCATTGCTCGCATCTAAAATTTGCACGGGTTTATTTTTTTCTTTTAAAGAAACCGGATACTGCGATAATTTTGCATCCACCAAATTACCACCGCGCAAATTAATTTTCGCATCGATCACATCTGTTTTTACTGTAATCATTTTATTTTTTGGTAATGCGTTTGCTAATGTGGCTGGCGTTGCTTGATAAGGTGATCGCGTGCTTTGCTCGGTCGCAGCAGGTGCAAATTCAACGGGATGTTGTGCGATGTTTTGCAGAACCGCATTATTCGAAGATGGCACTACTTTTGGCGCATAATCACGTTGCCATGCGTGATACAGCATCACACCTAAAATGGCTATTGCGAAATATAATATTGTTTTTCTGAAATCCATGATGGTTACCTTTTAGTGGGGGTGGGATCAAAACCACCCGTATGAAACGGATGACAACGCAATAAACGTCGTGTAATTAAATAAATGCTTTTTAAAAAAGAATGTGTGTTGAGTGCATCACACGCGTATTGTGAACACGACGGATAAAAACGACAATGATCGCCTAAAAACGGACTGATGCATTTTTGATAAATACGAATCAGGAAAACGAAGATCGATCGCAGCATGTTACTAATTGCGAAAATAATTTTTTGATACATTCACCCTGCTCTTGATCCGACATTGTTTTAATCGGTGATTTTAGCGCGACGACCAAATCAATACCAGAAAATGCTTGTTGATTTAAACGAAACTGTTCACGAATCACCCGTTTGATACGGTTTCGATTCACGGCCAAAGCGCAATTTTTCTTGCTGACGACCATTCCCAATCTGGGATAATCACGCTCTGTTTTTACATAATGAAAAACAAAGCAAGCTTCCGTGAGACGTTTTCCCTGTTTAAAAACGATATCGAATTCGCTGGCATGACGAATATGCTGCTTCGATAAAAACCGTTTAGTGTTTAACACTGATCCGCTTACGTCCCTTAGCGCGACGGCGATTCAACACCAATCGACCACCAACAGTCGCCATTCTTGCTCGAAAACCATGGGTACGTGCACGGTGAAGATTACCTGGCTGAAATGTTCTTTTCATATACCTACTCTTTAAAATCTATGTGTTACTGAATGCGACATAGTAAAGAAGCAATTTAGGTCTGTCAATTTTCTTCTGTTGGTATTTTCTTCTGTTGGCAATAGAAGAAAGATGATTATCAACGATTTTTTATTTTATTTATCTATTTCGATCATTTCATTCATAATCGAACTCAAATACGCCCGCAACGGCTCTTTAAATTCAGGTCTGCGCAGCGCGAAATCGATAGTGGCTTGTAGGAAACCCATGCGGCTGCCGCAATCGTAACGACGTCCTTTTAACGGGCAAACCGTAATTATTTCGTGTTGAAGCAATTTCGCTAACCCATCCGTCAATTGCAATTCACCGCCGACACCCGTTTCTGTATTTTCTAACATCTCAAAAATACGCGGCGTTAAAATATATCGTCCTGTCACGGCCAAAGTCGATGGCGCATTGGCAGGAGATGGTTTTTCAATAATAGAAATAATTTGTGAGGGATGTCGTTGATTTTCAGCCATCGAAACGATACCGTATTTATCCGTATCTTCCCGAGAAATTTTTTCAACCGCTAACACGCTGGATTGCGTTTCATGAAAACGGGCGATCATATCGGCCAAACACGTTTGATGCGAATGTTCCATGATGTCATCCGCGAGTAATACCGCAAAAGGTTCGTCACCGACAACGGATTTTGCACATAACACTGCATCACCCAATCCTTTTGGACGCGGTTGACGCACGTAAACAATTTTTACATCACTGGGAATAATATTGCGAACCGTATGTAATATTTCTTTTTTGCCTTTTTGTTCCAACAGAGTTTCTAATTCAAAATTACTATCAAAATAATCTTCAATGGCGCGTTTTCCAGAGCTCGTTACGAACACTAATTTTTTAATGCCAACCGCAATCGCCTCTTCAACGACGTATTGAATAAGGGGTTTATCCACGATCGGTAGCATTTCTTTGGGGCCCGCTTTTGTTACCGGCAAAAAGCGTGTACCCATTCCTGCGACTGGAAATACTGCTGTAGTTACTATGGATTTCATTGATTAAAACTCCGCGAAATTCTTTCTAACAATCCCGCTGTTGAACTATCCGTTAAATCCATTTTTTTATTGTCAGCAATACAGGCGATTAATGTTTCCGCCACGTGTTTGCCGCGTTCAACACCCCATTGATCAAATGCATTGATATCCCAAATAATACTTTTTACAAATACTTTGTGTTCATACAAAGCCAACAACGCGCCCAACGTTTCAGGCGTTAAATGATTCATCATAATGGTTGTGCTTGGACGATTGCCGGTAATCGTTTGCATCGCATTTGATGCCTCAAATCCTTGCATTAAAGTTTGACTTTGCGATAAACAATTGGCCGCACGTTTAATATCATATTCATTTAATTTTTCATCACAGAGCGGCAGAATAAAATCGACGGGGATCATTTGACTGCCTTGCATTAATAATTGATGAAAACTGTGTTGACTGTTAGGACCCACATCACCCCAAATCACGCGACCCGTCGCATAATGAATTTTTTCACCCTGCGATGTCACATTTTTTCCCAAGCTTTCCATATGCAATTGTTGAAAATAAGCGGGAATGGTAGATAGTTTTGCGCTATACGGCACGATGGCTTTTGAATGTGCGTGAAAAAAATTGTTATACCACACTGCTAATAATGCCATTATTACCGGGATATTTTTATCAAATGCTGTCTGTTGAAAATGTTGGTCCATTTGATAAGCGCCAGCCAAAAAACGTTTAAATTTTTCAGCACCTAACGAAAGTATCACAGAAAAACTAACAGCAGACCAAATGGAAAAACGCCCGCCAACCCAATCCCAGATTTTTAAAATATTTTCTCTTAAAAAACCCAGTGATTTTGCACGTTCTTCTTTTGCAGTAACCGCATAAAATTGTGATGGCGCATCACCCAACCAAGATTTAATGGATTCGAAAATAGTGAGTGTTTCTTGTGTCGTCAATGATTTTGAAACAATGATGACAATGGTCGTTTCAGGATTGCATAATGCTAATTTCGCTTGCACGCTTGCGTAATCAAATTCAGATAAAAAATGGCATGTTGCGTTTCTGGTTGAGGTATCCAACGCTTGATAATACAGAGCGGGTCCTAAACCTGATCCGCCCATGCCGACATGCAAAATGGTATCAATCGGTTTTCCGCTAAACCCTTTTAATTCTTTTTTTTCTAATTGTTCTGCAATCTGCGTCATTTTTTGAAATTCAGATTGCACTTCACGAACCAAATCTACCCCTTCAAAAATAAATTTCTCGTGCGCAGGTAATCGAAAAACGGTGTGTAATGCTGAACGCTGTTCAGAATAATTTATTTTTTCACCAGAAAATAAAGCGTGAATAGCTGCTGATAATTTTCTTTCATGAGCAAGTGCACATAATAAATCGACAGTCTCTTGTGAAATCCAATTTTTAGAATAATCGATAAATAAACCAGCGACATCCGCAGAAAAATGATCGAAGCGATCAGGAAATTCTGAAAATAATTGCTTGATCGGAATATCGCGCAATATTTGATAATGCGCTTGTAATTTCGACCACGTCGTACAATCTGTCATACGCATAATTAACAACCCATTCCAAAATAATCTAATCCCGCTTTTCGAACCATTTCTCCGTCATACATATTGCGACCATCGAAAATAACCGGGTATTTTAATAAATGTTTGATTTTTACGAAATCAGGATTTTTAAAATCGTTCCATTCAGTCACGACTGCTAAAACATCTGCATTTTGTAAAGTGTCTTCCGAGTGATCGCATAAAATTAACTGGGGTTGTTGATGATAAATGCTGCGAATATTTTCCATGGCCAATGGATCATACGCTCGCACAATGGCTCCTGCTGCTATCAACTGTTCGATTAACACACGGCTCGATGCACAACGCACATCATCAGTATTCGGCTTAAAAGCCAATCCCCAGAGTGCTACTGTTTTATTTTTCAACGCCTGATTAAAATAATTTGAAATTTTATGAAATAATAATGCTTGTTGTTGATCATTTGTTCGTAATACGGCATTTAAAATATGTGGTTCATATCCCAATGCTTTTGCCTCATTTCGCAACGCAGAAACATCTTTCGGAAAACAAGACCCGCCAAATCCACAGCCTGCATTTAAAAATTTTGGACTAATGCGAGAATCGGCACCCAACCCGTTTTTCACCGCATGAATATTGGCACCAGTCAGTTCCGCAATTCGACTGATCTCATTCATAAAACTAATTTTTGTTGCCAAAAAAGCGTTCGCCGCATATTTGGTTAACTCGGCGGATGCTGGATCCATTGCAAGTAAGGCATGCCCTTTGTCCAATAACGGACGATATAATTCTTTCATCAATGCTGCTGCTTTTTCCGTTTGCGTACCAATCACTATGCGATCGGGCGACAAACAATCTTGCACGGCTTGACCTTCGCGTAAAAATTCGGGGTTTGAAACAACATCAAAGGTGATATCACTGTGGCGATTTTTTAATTGCTCGCAAACGATGCGTTGAACCATTTCAGCCGTACCCATCGGTACGGTCGATTTATTCACAATACAACGATAATCCATCATCATCTCGCCAATTTTTTTTGCAACTGCTTGAACGTACTGTAGATCAGCAGAGCCATCTGTTTTTGATGGCGTGCCCACAGCAATCATCTGTACAATTGCGTAATCAATTGCTTCTTGAAAATCAGTGGTAAAGTGAATCCGTTTCGCCTCAGAATTTTTTTTTAGCAATACGTCAAGATTTTCTTCATAGATGGGTAATTTGCCTTGTTTTAAACGCGTAATTTTGGCTGTGTCGACATCAACACAACAGACATCGTGTCCCAATTCAGCAAAACAAATGCCAGAGACAAGCCCAACATAGCCGGCGCCATAAATTGAAATTTTCATAAGTCATACTCATTGAATGCAAATTAAGAACTAAATTCCTTGTATCCGATCGCTTTAAGTCAGTTCTTAATTCGCATTTGAAATCTATTGCGCTGAATTATAGCGAGAACAGAACTTGGACACCATAGTTAAGTTGCGCTAATATCCAACCACATTTTCAAAATGGAATTGTCATGGATCTTATTGTTTGTCTTTGCCTCATTGGATATTGCTTGACGCTAACACGTTTTTCAAAATGGCCAATCGAGTTTGCGCCTTTCTTTGTCATTTCAACCATTATCACTCTACTGTACTGTTTCGCTTATTGGCATTTTTTGAAAGCGGGGGCTGATGGTATTTTAATGCTCGGTGGATTTTTATTTCTGCTCTCGCCTATTTTTATAGCGCAAGAAAAAGATCAATTATGGAAAAAATATTTTACACCGGGATTTATTATTTCACTCGGATTTTTAGCATTATTTTTATCGCTATCCTATCAAGTACATTTTGCGGGTTGGGATGAATTTACGCATTGGGGACCGCACAGCAAATTGGTTTTTTTTAATAATGGGTTTTTGACAAAAAATGATGTGGTGATACACAAATCTTATCCACTCGGTGGAGCACTTTTTCAATATTTATTTTTTCGTTTGTCTGGTTATAGCGAAGGAACCGCTTACGTTGCTCAATGCTTATTAATCATGGCATCACTGTCTATTTTAATTCATCAATACCGGTGGGAATCGTGGAAAAATGCCTTTATTGCCTACACAATCACGCTCACACTTCTGCTACTACTCCGAGTTAAGATGGGTCCTGTTGATTCGCTTTACATGGATAGTGATGTGGGTATTTATTTTGGCATGATGATAGCAGCTTATTTTACTTCGCAAAAAAATATTTCTACTATTTTGTATTTGATACCCATGGTTGCTGCAATGACGCTATTCAAGCAAAAATTATTTCCGTTAATTTTAATGGCAACCGTTGTTATGTTTATTGATATCATTATTTTTAATCGAAAAAATATTTTTCCGAAAATAGGGGCGCTCATTCTGTTGCCAATGACAGCTTGTTTCGTCACACATAGTTGGCATCAATATCTTAAAAGCATTGGTACACAAGTTGAATGGAAATTAAACATGTCATTCGCAAAATTGCATGAAGCATTTTTTGCTTCAGCAGGATCTGTTTCACATCATATCATTTTCAATTATTTGCACGCACTGATCTTACCTACCGCTATATTCGTTGCAGTTATTGTATGTTTAAACTGGACAGCCTATCTCGGTTATCAAAAGAAAAAGAAAAAAATGACTTTAATAGTAATTAATATCGTGTTTCTCTGTGGATTTATTGCTTACTTATTTGGTTTGTTGCTGATGTATCTTTTTTCTTTTACGGTGTATGAGGGATTACACCACGCTTCGATGCAACGATATCTTCATATTTATTATCTAGGATGGTCTATCGTTGTGCTCTATTTTCTTTTTGATGCTAAGCGTCATCTGTTCAGTGCACGGGCGGAAAACAACTTTATTATTGGCGTAATAATTGGAATATTCGGTTTTTTTGTTATGTATTTTATTCATCAATGTCATTTTTCACATCATCAATATGCTCTCTGGAAATTACGTCAACCCATTATTAAAATAGCAAATGCTGTTAAAAAGGTGACGAAACCTACTGATAAAATATTTACGATCTGGCAAGACAGCAGGGGTGCTGAACGCGCTATGTTGCTTTATGAACTCACACCCAGAAAACCTAACTTAACGTCCAGTAGTTTTGGCAAACCGTATAGCAAAAATGATGTCTGGACGAATAATTTATCGCCAAAAAAATTGTTGCGAGAAATAGGCGGGTATAATTATTTATTACTAGGTTATTCGGATAAAAATTTTTGGACCCATTATCAATCGATCATGCCAAATCGTCATACATTAAAACCAGTAGCGACTTATACTATTTGCATGGATAAAAAATTTAGTTCATTGGGTGATGCGGGTTGTGTCATAAAACAGCATCACGCCTATTTATTTAAGATAATAAATATAAACGGCAAAATTCATTTGGTTAATGTTAAGTAAAATAAACGCTTCATCTCTTTTCGACTGCTGCTGACATTATCTAAAATAATACCGCATAAAAAACTGATGGCAGCCAATATCATAATACCTGTTGACAAAATAGCTGTTGGTAAGCGAGGAATTAAATGTGTTTTTAAATAGGTCATTAATACGGGGATGAAAATACCCGTGGAAATTAAGGCTAATATTAATCCGATGCCTGAAAAAAATAACAGTGGTCTTACAATTTTTAACAATAGAATAATTTTCCACAAAATTCGAGATCCATCTCTATAACTTTTTAATTTGCTACTTGACCCTTCTGGTCTTGCGTAATAAGTGGTTTCAATTTCAGCACAGGGTAAACGTTGTTCTAAACTATGAATCGTCAATTCAGTTTCAATTTCAAAACCATAAGAATTTGCTGGAAATGATTTCACAAAACGTCTAGAAAAAATTCGATAGCCAGAAAAAATATCAGTGAAATTAGCACCAAATAAAGCACTCACCACTTTGGTAAATAATGTATTCGCGAGTGTGTGACCGCGACGATAAACAACTCCGCTGTCATTATCAGGAACTCTTACACCAACCACCATATCCAATTGTTGAACAAGTAATGCATCAACCATCAAGGGTGCTTTTTTAGCGTCATAAGTGCTGTCCCCATCCGCTAACACATAAATATCCGCATCAACATCCGCAAACATTCGACGAACCACATTCCCTTTACCTTTATGTGTTTCAATTCGTACTATTGCGCCGTTTTGTTTTGCAACAACAATTGTATTGTCCGTGGAATGATTGTCATACACATAAATCAACGCATACGGAAAAACAGACTGAAAATCACAAATAGTCTTTGCAATCGCAACCGATTCGTTATAACACGGCAGTAATACTGCTATTTTATACTGACTCAAATCTGTCATGGCCATTCGCTGTGATGAACTCGATGGATATCATCGTATAAAAAAGGTAAGATCGCAAACATTCTGATCAGTGGAGGAAATGTGCATAACGTACGAATCAATCCGGTTATTTTAGTTGGCGGCACAGGTACTCGATTATGGCCGCTGTCTCGTGCAAATTACCCAAAGCAATTCACGCAATTGGATGGGCAATATTCGTTATTTCAACAAACCTTGCTGCGTTTAAAAAAAATTCAAACGCTGCATCGTATTTATTTGGTGGTAAACGAAAATAATTATTTTTTATGTTTAGATCAATTAAATGATTTGGATATGTATGGCGTTGAATTTATTGTTGAGCCTGAAGGTCGCAATACCGCACCTGCCATCGCTGCCTGCGCCTTTATCATGAAACAAAAAAATGAACCAGAAGAATTAATGCTGGTTTTGCCGTCAGATCATAAAATAACGGATAATAAAAAATTTTTGAATACTGTTAATCAAGCGATTCCATTTGCAATTGAAAAAAAATTAATTTTATTTGGTGTAAAACCGAATGAACCTTCCGCTGCTTATGGTTATATCCAAGCTGAAAATAACGCAAAATCAGGCGCTAAAGTAAAAGCTTTTTTCGAAAAACCCAATAAAGAAAACGCAACCATTTTCATGTCAAAACCCCATTGCTATTGGAACAGTGGAATGTTTTTATTTTCTGCAAATACCGCGTTGCATGAAATAGCTCAGCACGCTCCTGATATTTATCAGCTTGCAAATAGAGCAGCAAAAAATGCAATCATGCGGGAAAATACGCATTATTTGCATCGTGATGATTTTGCAAAAATACCCAATATGCCTATCGATGTTGCGGTGTTTGAAAAAACAGATGCAGCTTATGTGTTCGAATTACAATCGGATTGGTCTGATCTGGGTGATTGGGATGCGCTACATAAAAATACCCAATCGGATAGCGATGGTAACGTCTCTATCGGAAATGTATTTTCCTATGACACCAAAAATTCTTATTTGCGTTCTACGGATAAATTACTGGCAACGGTCGGCGTTGATAATTTGGTTGTTGTTGCGTCTAAAGACAGTGTTTTAATTGCCGATAAATCGAAGGCGCAAGATGTTAAAACACTGGTCGATTTATTAAAGTCGAACGGTTACGCCGATTATCTGGTGAATGATTTAAAAGTCCAGCGTCCGTGGGGAACGTATGAACTGATTATGAAGACAAAAAATCTTCAGGTGAAGCATATTCTATTAAAACCGGGTGAAAAATTATCATTGCAATCACATGCACAACGTTCTGAGCACTGGGTGATTATCAAAGGAATGGCTGACGTGATTTGCGGTGAAAATGTGTTTCAACTACACGAAAACGAATCAACTTTTATTCCTAAAAATACAAAACACCGATTGATTAATTCGCAAAATTCATACTTGGAATTAATTGAAGTGCAAGCGGGTGATTACATTGGGGAAGATGATATTGTTCGGTACGATACTTAAAAAATTCTTCCGCTCACAATTCTATTATTTCGCTATTGTCGGCAGTATTGGATTTATCATTGATACCAGTGTTTTTTATGTTTTACATTTAGAAATCGATTACGCACTCAGTCGAATTATCTCGATTTTAACTGCACTGACAATTACGTGGCTTGCCAATAGAACTATTACGTTTCAAGTTGAAAAAAAAGCATCGCATCTGGAATGGCTGAAATATGTGGTAATGAATTCAATAGGTGCGCTGATTAATTTTAGTGTTTTTATTTTTTTGGCAAAATCCAATCCCTTTCTGAAACAGTATTTTATTATTCCGTTGGCGCTCGCAACCGGTGTTTCGATGTGGTTTAACTTTGGAATGAATAAATTTTATATTTTTAGAAAAAAGAAATAAGTTCCGTCACACACGCTTCTTTTGAAAAATGCTTTTTCACGTATTCAAAACCAGCGGCACCGAGTGCTTGACGCTGATCTCTTAATTCATACGCTTTCATAATCACTGATGCAATGTTAGATACATCATCAGAAACGATAGAATAACCACAACCTGATTCGCGAATAATAGAATGTCCATCGCTTTCTTTATTTAAAAAAGCAACAACAGGAAGACCAGCGGCCATATATCCTAAAATTTTTCCTGGCACAACCGGTGTTTTATTTTTAGCGCTCAGTGAAACCAAACCAATATCGCACGCTTTTAATAAGCTTGCGTAATCATCGCGACTAATAAAGGGTTTGAAAATAACATTCGTTAATTTATATTTTTCGACTTTTTCTTCTAGCTTTTTTTTCTCTGTGCCATCACCGACGATTAAAAAACATAAATCCGCTAAATGCTGCACTTGTTTCGCAGCTTCAATTAATATATCTAAGTTTTGCGAGGGGCCAATAACCCCTGCAAAAACAGCAATAAATTTATTCTGCAAGCCGAATAATTCACGATAATTTTTTGAGGGATTTTCTGTTTGGTGTGTTGCGATATCTACCCAATTGTGCAAAACAACACATTTATTTTTTAACTCGGGGTACACTTTTAACAATAAAGCTTGATTGCCTTGAGAGTGTGTTGTCACACTATCCGCTTTTTGATAGCTCCATTTTTCCATCCCCTGAAAAAAACGAATGATGTATTTATTTTTCAAAACACCTAAATCAATGGCATTTTGTGGAAATAAATCTTGTACGTTTAAAATAAATTTCGCATGATATTTTTTTTTCACCCACGCACCCACAAACGATAAAGGCAACGGTGGGCTATAAACAATCACGGTATCAACAGGATCGTGTATATAATGTTTAATTTTCCGTATAAACAAGTAGGGTAATAATAATTGCGCTATACCGCGCACAATAAAATGAACTTGATGGTGCGCCAAATGTTTCATGCGAATCACGCGAATATTTTTTTCTATCATCACTTCAGAAAATGACTGTGTATTGTTTGGATCTAAATTATATTGCGGCCAGCAGGTGACAACGGTAACTTGATATCCTCGATGCGTTAATTCTTCCGCTAATTCCAGCATTAAATGTGAGGCAGAGCGGATTTCAGGAGGGTAGGAATCGGTGATAAGTAAAATGTGTTTCATATCCCAATCATCTCATTTTTCCCCAACGACTCTTCCATCGCAAAAGCAGTCTGCATTGAAATAAAAGTATCCTCTAACGAAATAGTGTCGCTTTTTCCTAATACGCGATTAATAAAGGTATGAATTTCTTCTTGATATCCCATCTCTTGTTTTGATGTTTTAAATTTTTCGGATTGTTTTCCCGCAATGAGTTGTGAAATGCGAAAATCAGTTGAGAGAATTGCTTTTTCATCAAAAAAGATTTCGAGATATTCGCGATTCAACGAGCGATTACCGGCAGCCGTGTAAATTAACGAAGCAATAGATCCACGATTAAAATGGATCGTGGCAATTAAATTATCGTTATTTATAATCGATTGATCATCACCCGATACTCTTTGTGTAAAAACGCTGATCGGTTTTTCATTTAATACATATTGCATTAAATCGATAAAATGCGTCATTTCACCCACAATGCGGCTGCGACCTTCGCGATCACTGTGCACCCAATGATCATGAGGCACTTTTCCCGCATTAACACGGTAACTTAACACGGCGGGGTTAACACGATGAGCTAACCAAGTATGCATTTTATTCGCATGCGGAGAAAAACGGCGATTATGTCCAACCATTAAAACTGGTTTTTCTGTTTGCGCATGATAGGCTGACATTATTTCTGATAATTCGTCTTGATGAATGCATAATGGTTTTTCAATGAATAATGATTTTTTGAATTGAATGGATTTTAAAATTAAATCCGCATGTTGGCTGTGTGGTGTTAATGCAATTAATGCATCTGAATGATTAAACGCCTCGTTAATATCCGTTGCACAGGATTCAAATCCAAAGCGTTTTGCGTTATGTTGTGCGCTGATGCCTGAACTCGTTACCAATGTATGCAAAGTGACGCCATCCATTTTTTTCAATGCAGGAAGAAACACCGCTTTACCATATAATCCTGCGCCAATCACACTGACATTTATTGTATCGCGTGCTTTTCTCGTCGATGACATACTGAGTTTGCGTTCGATGAAAGTCGTATGAGGATATTCAAATAACAAACCAATCGGATTATTTAATTGATTATTTAAAAATGCGTCATAAACATTTTCGGCGTTTTCAATCAAATATTTTTCAGTTATTAAAGAGGAAACATCGATTAATTTTTTTTCAATCAGACGAATAAATTCTTGTAAATTTCTATTTTCAGTCCAGCGTGCAATATCCAGCGGATAATCAATACCGTCTTTTTCATAACTCTCAATGAGCGAACCTGGTCCCGCTGCTTTTGATACGATTAATTCTACTTCTTTTAACCATAATTCATTGCGATTCGGATGAATATCCGCAACACCGACAACAACAATTGTGCCTTTTTTTCTGGATAATTGAACGGCAAAATCAACAGGCTCACTGGAGTTTGTTGCGGCAGTAATGATGACAGCGTCAACACCTTGGTTATGTGTTGCTGCATTGACTGCCTGTTGAAATAGTGGCGCGTCGTGATGCGCAAATTCAGCGCCTTGTTTGATGGCCAATTCACTTTTTTGTGCATTCACATCGAATGCAAAAACACTGCATCCATAGGCTTTTAATAGTTGAATGCTTAACTGTCCTAATAATCCTAAACCAATCACAGCAACCGTTGATCCAAAAGTTAAATGGGCACTTCGAATACCGTGTAATGCAATACAACCCAACATGCCAAATGCAGCGGACTCTGTTGACACAGTATCTGGTATTTTCACGGCGAGATTAATCGGTACTGATATATAATCAGCATGAGATGCAAATCCTTGGCCAATACACGCAACGCGATCGCCGGGTGCAAAATCATGCGCTTCAATTCCCGCTTCAACGACAATTCCTGCAGCGCTATATCCCAGTGGTGTGGGTGTGTCGAGTCGACCCATCGCTTCTTGAACAGTTTTTAAAAGTCCTTCGTTTTTTGCTTTTTCAATAAACCGTTTCACTAAATCGGGGCGCGCTTTTGCTTTTCCAAGCAATGATTTTTTGCCTAATTCTATGGTTGCTTTTTCAGTACCGATGCTAATTAATGAGTGACAATTTTTAACTAAAATAGATTTTCGACCGCACTTAGGTACAGGCACTTCTTCTAAGCTGACTTTGCCGGTTTTGTAGTTTTGGATAACTTGTTTCATGCTTTATTTGCTACCACGATGAAAATCATCGGTTTTTGATTGCTATAACAACAATTTTCGTCTGAAATTGCTGTTATTATCATCAATTTTCGGGTATTTATGTTTAAACGTCTTTTTCAGCTTCCCTTAGCAAATCGAGATAGTCACTCCACAGTCTCCTGCGACAACACATAATTTTTTACAGCAGAGGACATACCCGGTGGAAATTCAGCATCGCGATTAATGAAATCCCAGTTTTCACGAAACCATTGAATCACTGTCGGCAAGCCTTGTTGAAAATTGGTTTGTGGATTATATCCCATCAAATCACGCGCGCGATCAACTGAAGCAAGCAAACGCGATTTGGTATCCCATTTGCGTTTATCGGTATAAGCCATTCCGGCTTTATTACCAACCATGCCATTAATCATTTCTGCCATTGCAACAATTTCTGTTTCTTCGCCAGACGCAATATTCATTTCCTCGCCAATCACTTTTTCATAATGTCCTGCACGTAACAAAGCATCGACAATATCGGCAACGTAGGTAAAATCACGCGTCATTTTTCCAGAACCTGTAATCGGCAACGGCTGACCTTTCATCGCCCAATAAATAAAATTGGGAATCACATTACGATATTGTCCTGGCACTTCACCCGGTCCATACGAATTAAAAAAACGGGTTTTCACGATCGGTAAATCATAATGATGATAATAAAAATTGCAGTATAACTCGCCAGTCATTTTTGAAATTTGATAGGGCGTGCTTAAATGCAAGGATACAAATTCTTCTTTTAAGGGTAATGGCGCTTGTGCACCATAAATCGCGCAGCCTGATCCTGCATACACAAAACGCTTAATATTTCCGCATAAAACAGCATATTCTAATACTTTAATCGTTCCTAATCCGCTTACCAGCAAATCGGTTTCAGGATAATCGACCGAATTTTGATTGGCAAAAAAAGCGGCTAGATGAAATACGTAAGCGGGCTTTTCGTTAAATACCCGTTTTAAATCGATATCATTGGTGATATCGCCTTTCACAAATAACACGTTTGGTAAATTTGGAATATTCCATGCATAGGATGAAAATAAATTATCTAAAATAATGACTTTTTTAGCGCCCGCTTGTGCCAATGCACGCACTAAATTAGAACCAATCGCACCAGCGCCGCCGGTGACTAAAATGGTTTGGTCTTTGTATGAATCAAGATAGGTTGTTGGCATAAAAATTCCATACCGTTAAATGTGTGCTAATAAAATATCGACTATGCGTGACGCAGATTGTCCATCGCCATACGGATTCTGAATCCGCGACATTCTATCATAGCGATTTTTATCGTGCATTAATGATTCAGTTTCAGTAATGATCGTTTGAGCATTGGTTCCCACCAAAACAACCACCCCTGCATTAACGCCCTCAGGACGCTCTGTAACTTCACGTGTCACAAGAACAGGTTTACCCAATGACGGCGCTTCTTCTTGAATACCGCCCGAATCTGTGATGATTAAATAGGCCTTATCCATCAAATAAACGAAAGGTGCGTAATCGAGTGGTTTGATGAGATGAAAGTTTGGAATAGAGGATAACATGTCATTCACTGGTTTTTGTACATTAGGATTTAAATGAACGGGATAAACAAAATGATAATCAGGATGTTTGGTTGCGAGCGTTTTAAATGCAGAAAAAACTTGTTTAAAACCTTCGCCAAAATTTTCCCGTCGGTGACCGGTAATTAAAATTATTTTTTTATGGTCATTCACAAGCTTTTGAATATCAGTGCCAATCATAGAAGACCAATCGTTGGTTTGATTCACTTTATCGCGCACCCACAATAATGCGTCAATCACGGTATTGCCCGTCACAAAAATATTTTCCTGATTCACATTTTCGTTTAATAAATTTTGTTTAGAAATTTCGGTGGGCGCAAAATGTAATTTGGCAATACGGGTTGTCATGGCGCGATTAATTTCTTCCGGATAAGGTGCGTAAATATCATTCGTACGCAATCCCGCCTCTACATGTGCGACAGGAATTTTTTGATAAAAAGCAGCAAGCGCTGATGCCATGGTAGAAGTGGTATCACCCTGAACGAATACGTAATCAGGACGAACATCATTTAACACTGGTTTTAAGCCATTTAATACGTTAGCGGTAATCGAATATAAATCTTGATTGGCGGTCATGATGTTTAAATCATAATGAGGTTTTATTTCAAATAAATCTAATACTTGATCTAACATTTCGCGATGCTGACCCGTTACACAAACAATACTGTCAAAAGCATTATTTTTTTCTAACGCATGAACAATCGGCGCCATCTTAATGGCAGATGGACGTGTGCAAAGAATGGAAAGTATTTTGGTTTTCATACAACACGCTCCGTTACATGCGAATTAAGAGCTGAATTTTTTGCATCCGCTCGGAATGTTGTGGTTAGGATGGTTTTCGGAGAGACGCCGTGAATACATCCGTGTAGGCTTGCTTGGTGTGGCATCCATGCCACACACACTCCCCTCAAACCATCCGTAACCCCAACATTCACTCGCTACCGATAGTTTAGCTCTTAATTCGCATTTATCGTCTAAAAAAAGCGATGTACTCTTTTTTCAAGCCATGATTCAAAATCTTATTTTTATAGTAATTTAGCGCGCCAATTTTATACTGATTATATTCTGCATTATTCAATAAAATAAGCGAATCTATTTTTTCTGAAAATGCGGTCGGCTGTGAAAGAGGGCATTCCCAACCGGCATCAGCATTCTCCAAATCATGCCATGGCGTTTGATCAGACAATAAAACGGGTACGCCGGAAGCCAATGATTCCACAATCCCATGGCCATAATTTTCATTCCAGGTCGGTAGGAAAAATAAATCGTAGGGTAACAGCGTTGTTAACACTTGATCGGGATCGCAACCGCCACGATAAATAACGTGAATATTCTTGGGCAGTTTTTTAATCGCTGCTAAACAAGTTTGCCAATAAGACTCATCTTCAATCGGTCCATAAATATCAAAAATAACGTTTCCTGCTACGTTAGATAATATTTCAATAGCGCCTAATAAATTTTTCTTTTTTGATAGACGAGATATAAAAACGATTTTAATACTATTTTCTTGTTTATGATTTATTATTTTTTCAGCGGCAAGTACGGTTGAGATATTCGCAATCATGGTTACTCGCGACAATGTTCCAACCGCTTTTTTTATTTCTTGCTCTTCACTATCTGATGCCGCTAAAAATTCAACCGATTTTACAAACAGTTTTTTGAAAAGATTAATATATAATTTTTTTCGAATGGGTTTGATAGACAATGCGCCAGCACCCAATTCGCCACGCGGTGAAAAAATAATTCGGGTATTTCTTATTTTTTTTAATTTCAATAAGAATAATGGGAAAACAGCCATTTTAGGTGAAACAAAAGAATTAAAATAGACGATATCAACGTTATTGGCAGATAGAAATTGGTAAATGCCGCTCAGCATTTTTTTGGGCGAAAGATACAGTACGCTATAACCGTTTTTTGGTTGAAGTTTATCAGATTCAATAGTCGAAAAAGGTGTCGACACACACAAGTCATGATTGCGTGTGACAATCGTAATATCAAAATCATTTTTTAATGTATTAATAATAGCAGCGATGGAACGCACGGGGCCGCCAGCTCGAACACTGGGTAAATAATAATCGCAAAATAGTAGGAGTTTTTTCATATAAAATTTTTGTAAAGAACTCTCGAAAAATCTTTCATATTGTCAGATTGCGAAAACCATTGTGAAACAGGAATATTAAATCCTGTTTTTTGTCGATTTAAAATATCAACTGGCAATTTTCTATGGGGTGCATTTGCCAACTCTTTTTTTGACAGTGGCTTTTTTGCGCAAAGTGCAATAACATTTTCGAAAAATGTTACATCCACAAAAGGTACGCGAATCTCCAATGAATGCGACATACTCGCCCAATCAGAGTCACGCAATAATTGATTTCGCATATACCATTGTATGTCCAGTGCAGAAATCTGAAAACGTTTTGATCGAATGCCTTCGCAATCATTTTTTAATCGCTCAAACAGATTTAATTCTTCTAAACCTGTTTTTACTAAATCTTTGTCGAGAAAATTTTCTAATTCCCAAGGCATATGTAATGCGCGCGCTAAGAAATAAGCGCTCGAACAATCACGACTGTATTCTAATAAGCTCGCTTCTTTTGGAGACAATATTTTTTTTGTAGCTTGTCGGAATATTTTTCCCACGCATGAGAATGCCGAAACATACTTTGTTAGTTTTGCAATACGTGAAAAATGCGGGTAACCTGCGAACAATTCATCTGAACCCAAGCCCGATAAGGCCACTTTCATTCCCAACTGATTAGCAACCCAGCTCACAAAATAAGTATTAATACCATCGATACTGGGTTGATCCATTTGTGCAAATATTTTTTCACGTTGTTCTTGAGCTATCTTTTCAGATAACCATTTTGTTTTTTGATGGGTTTTAAATAGGTCTGCCACACGCTCTGCTAAAGATACTTCGTCTTTCAGTGTGCCCCGATATTCCTCAAATCCCAATGTGATTGTTGTGGGTTTTGGTGCAATATCAGAAGCGACATTCACCAAGGTTGATGAATCAATACCTGACGATAAAAAAATGCCGACATCGACATCAGCAATTAAATGATGTTGCACGGTATCGTATAAGCATGCTTGCAAAGAAGTGTGTGTTGTATGCGTATTATTCTCAGCATGAATAAATGCTGATTTAATATTATAAAATTCTTTTTGAATTTTTTTCCCCTGTGCATCGATTAATAAATACTGGCCGGATGGAAGCGATTGAATACCTTCATATAAAGTGTATGGTTCCGGCACAGAGCCTAATAAAAAAAATCCAACTTGTCCTGCCGCAGATAGTGTTGTATTTATTTCCGTTGATGAAGCAGATAATAATGTTTTGACTTGTGATGCAAAACGAAAACATTTTCCATTGTCTGAATAATAAAAAGGTTTAATACCAAACGGATCACGCGCACAAAATAAGGTTTTATTTTTTTCATCCCAGATAGAAAAAGCAAACATACCGCGTAATAAATTTAACATACCAACACCGTGAAGGTGATACAATTTTAAAATCACTTCAGTATCACTGTGTGTTTTAAATAAATAACCCTTTTGCATTAAATCGTCACGACATTTTTTGTAATTATAAATTTCACCGTTAAAAACAATGGTGAACACACCATCATGAAGCGGTTGATTGGCGTCGGTTGATAAATCAATAATAGATAGACGTCTATGCACAAAACCTAGTGATTCATCTGGATTTGTCCAAAACCCAGCCCCATCAGGTCCACGCAAACGCATATGCTCACTCATCTGATTTAACTCAGATGGGGTGACTTTTTTTTGTTGACTATATTCAAAAATTCCCGCTATTCCACACATAGTGACTCACATGCCATTCGTAATCCCATCACGGATTCTGTTAAACCCCATGTTGAAATAATCTCGCTACTTTTGATTTTCATTTTTTCACAGCGCTCTGGATTTGACGTTAATTGAGATAAATAATGCGACAATATTGTCACATCACGCGCAGGATAAATATATCCATTCGCACCTTCTTGCACTAAATCAACAGCACATCCCACTTGATCGCTCACGATAATCGCGCAGTCAGCATTCATCGCTTCGTTCACGACCAATCCCCAATTTTCACGTTCGGAAGGTAACACTAAAATATCTGCAAGCGCATAATAATCCGGCAACTCGCTTTGATTTTTAAATCCTAAAAATCGAATACTATCCCATTTTTTTTCAGCTGCTTTTGCCAATACCGAACCATAGGTTTCGCCCGTACCAATCAATAATAAATAAGGTTTTGGTTCACTGCCATCTGTCGACAATAAAAAATAGGCGTTCAGTAAATCTATCGGGTGTTTCCGTGTAATAAATTTACTGGCATATAAAATAATGGGGCGATCTGTGTCTAATTTTAATCCTAATTTCAACGTACCAATTTTATCTTTGGTTTGCAAATATTTGCCACGAAAATAATCATTATTGACTGCGTAGTGACAAAGAAAAACTTTTTTTTCACATATTCCGTTTTTAAAATAAAAATTTCTATTATGCGTTCCTATCGACAAGTATCGGTCAACAAATTTATTTAATATTTTAAAAAGTAATTTTTTCTTAAAAGCAATGTGGGTTTTATCAAAAAGCATCGATTCACCACGTACAAAAACTTTTAACCCTTTTAATTTCGCAAAAAAAATGGCGGCTATCGTATAAAAATCTGCGTATCCATGCGTCCATACAATATCGTATTTTTTAGAATCAATCATTTTCCATAAAGCCAGTAATTTTTGAATTTTTTTTTCGCTCTTAGCGCACGCATTTAAATAAAAATATTGGTAACCGGAAAGCAATGGCACATCCCATTCCACTGTTCGATTAAATCCTTCATCGAAACGCGCTTCTGCTTTTTTATCCCAATAAAAAACAGTGGTGATTTCCATATCGCTTGTCTGCGAAATTAAACGCAGCAATGGCGCTTGATATTGAATAGGGTGGGAAACAATATACAGTAAACGATGTTTTTTTTGGTTCATTGTGGAAATTCCTGTTCGAGCACACTGATCCACTTTTTTTTCACCGTTTCAATACTATAATTTTCTTGTATTATTTTAAGCGCGTTTTCGCTCATTTTTTTTCTTAATGTTCTATTTTCACAAATCTGTATTATTTTATTTGCAAAATCTGCACTATCAATATCAGTTAAATAACCATTTTCACCATCGATTACATAATCACTGGGTCCGCCGCATTTTGTTGACACAACAGGGCAGCCCGTTGCAAGCGCTTCAAGACCTGAAATGCATAAACCTTCTTGATAAGAAGGAATAACGAATACATCGGCTTGTTGTAATTTCGACACCAATTCTGAGCGTGAAATATAATGAAGCACTTCAACTTGCGATCGAATTCCCAATCTCTCTAATTTTTCTGATAAGGCGGGTGTCATGTCATCGCCAATCAAGCATAATTTGGCGTCATTTATTTTTTTCAAGACTATTGAAAAAGCATGAAATAATAAATCGGTATTTTTTCTCGGATCCAGAAACCGACCTGTAAAACAAATCAAACCGGGCTGTACTTTTTCATCTGCTGGGAAAAATAAATGTGTGTCGATGGGAACTGGAATAACACCGCGAATTTGTTCTGACGCACGATTTAATTGTCGTTTCGTATACTGACTGACAGAAAATACTTTTCCAGCGCGCAATAATTTTTTTTCTAATCGCTCACCTATTCTGGAAATAAAAAAATAATCTATCCATTGTCGATACCAGGGAAATGTTTTTATTCTGTCTTGACGGTCTTCACCATAAGCAGTTCCGATCCAAGCAACATATTTTTTTTTCATCCTATAAAAAGGCATCGCAGATAAAATATGTCCGCTGACAACCAGATGCACGTCTGACTCGGTAATTAATTTTTTCCATGCTTCTGTTGGATAGTAAGTGGTAAATTCTAATTCGGGTAAAAATGCGCCGATCGCATATTCTTCAACACCTAATTCACCCGTAAAATGAAATGCATTTATTTTTTTTCGACCTATTTTTTTAAAGGGGACAGATAATTCAGGTTTCACACTATAAGGCATGTAGTACGCAAGCTTAACGATAAAACCCATCTCCTGTAGTGTCTGCACCAGGAAACTCAGTTTTGTATACACACCACCATGCGCTTGTGTATACAATGTTGAAATTAACGCTGTTTTCTTTGCACCACTCATTTGTTTTTTTGAAGCTGCTCAAAATAGTGAATCGTTTTTAATAAACCTTCTTTCAATGGTATTTTTGGCTCCCAACCTAATTTTTCTTTCGCCAATGAAATATCGGGACGTCTTTGTTGCGGATCATCTTGCGGCAAGGGTTGCATCATAATTTTTGATTGTGACCCAATCATTTCTTTTACAATAGTCGCTAATTCCAAAATGGTAAATTCCACAGGATTTCCCAGATTCAGTGGTCCTGGAAAATTACCATCCATTTCCATAAAACGTGTAAATCCATCGATTAAATCATCCATATAACAAAACGATCGCGTTTGGCTGCCATCGCCGTAAATAGTGATATCTTTATTCGCTAAAGCCTGCACAATAAAATTAGAAACGACACGACCATCGTTGGGCAACATGCGCGGGCCATACGTATTAAAAATGCGCGCAACACGAATATTTAAATGATGTTGACGATGATAATCGAAAAATAATGTTTCTGCGCAACGTTTTCCTTCATCATAACAAGCACGAATACCAATCGGATTCACATTGCCCCAATAACTTTCTTTTTGGGGATGCATCGTGGGATCTCCATACACTTCGCTCGTTGATGCTTGGAAAATTTTTGCTTTGCAGCGTTTTGCTAAGCCCAGCATATTGATAGCGCCATGCACGCTTGTTTTGGTAGTTTGTACGGGGTCATGTTGATAATGTACTGGTGAAGCAGGACACGCAAGATTATAAATCTCATCGACTTCCAAATATAAAGGGAATGTCACATCGTGTCTGATAAATTCAAAATGAGAATGATTCAACAAGTGTGCGATATTTCCTTTGCTGCCCGTAAAACAATTATCTAAACACAATACGTCATAATTTTTGGCGAGTAGGCGCTCACACAAATGCGAACCTAGAAAACCGGCGCCGCCCGTGACTAACACTTTCTTGGTCGCGCTTTTGTACATAAATCACCCCAACACGTTGAGAAAATGAGGCTAGTATACTGGCCTTTTTATAGCTGTTCAAACATATAACGTAAACGCTCATCATGGCTGTATTTACTATCGATACATCTTTGCAAGCCAGCGCGAGCGATCGCGATTCTCTCTTGATCATGCTGAAGGTAATATTTTACTGTTTCGTACAATGCTATTGGGTTAGTAATATCAAAATAGGCCGCTTCTTTATTTTCTTGAAACAATCGGAGATGTTCATTGGTTCGTTCCGCTAACATAAAAGCACCGCAAGCTGGAATTTCCATCGTACGATCAGTTTGCAAATCACGATTTATTTTACGCAAAAAACAGAGGTTTATTTTTGTGGCACAAATTGCTTTTACATAATCATTGTCATAAATGGGTTTATTTTCGACATGTAAATTGGGGTGAACATTGATCGCTTGTTTCCATCCATTACCCCAAATACGCACTTGAATGCCTTTTTCAGCTAAAAAAAGCATCTTCTGATACCGATCATCTTCAAACGTACCGATAAATCCGACGTCGGCGCCGTATTTTTTTTCATCTTCATGTGTTATCGGCAACGGCTTGTGAAAGGTAGGATCATAAGATTTATCGACAAAAATCACTTTTTTTGCACCCATGGCGGGTAATTCATGTGGATCACAGTTATAACTTTTGGTCGTAAAAACGAGATCATAATAGGGCAATGCGTTTACAAAATAACGGGATTGATTATGACGCGCAAACATATCATCTTCTGAATACCACACGATTTTAAGCGCGGAATGATTATGTTTAATTTTTTTGATCGTGATCGGCTTTAGGATAAGCGATTTTTCAACCCATACCAGATCATATTTTTTTTGGTCTAATCGTTGTAAAACACGCGCATTCAGCTTAGTTTTGTCGCGTGGAAGCTGAAGCTTATGCCATACGCGATCCATCAACGTAATGTGCTCATTGATACCCGGTTTAAAATCATCAGGAACCGAACTTAATACATTTACGGTGTATCCTAAGCGACGCATGGCGGCAACACGCTGCTTTGTCCGACCTACGTTGTCACCTATCATGAGGATATTGTTGATTTTCATTTCATCGTCGCTTGTGCCTTTAAATATTACGCAATATACTCATTTTCCAGCCATAAGCAAAGCCGATAGATGTTATGAAAATCGCTATTTCCGTCAAGGGTCGTTTTCACGCCTTCTTTTTGGCAAACGAATTACAAAAAGCGGGTTTGCTGAATCAACTGATTACGTCATACCCTGTCTTTAAGGCGGAAGAATATGGTATCAAAAAATCTGTCGTATGTTCGTTACTGATGAATGAATTGCTGGAAAGAGCGTCACGAAAACTACCCTTTCATTTTTTAAAATCAGATCGCATGGATTATTACTTTCAGGAGTTTTTTGACAAGCGCGCTGGGCAAAAAGTAAAAAAGGACAATGCTATTTTTATCGGCTGGTCATCCAGTTGTTTACACACGATGAAAAAATTAAAACAACAGCCGATCAAAATCATCGTTGAAAATGGATCAACACATGCAGTCTTTCAACAAAAAATTTTAGAGGAAGAATATGGATTGTTTGGATTAACACATCGTGCGGATCCGCGTATCATCGAAAAAAAATTAGAGGAATATGCGCTGGCTGATTTTATTTCATTGCCATCACAATTTACTAAAAATTCGTTTTTACAGTACGGTTTTTCCGAAGATAAAATTATTCACGTTCCCTATGGCGTTGACATCACGACATTTTATCCTTTAGAAAAATCAGACAAAAAATTTCGCATTATTTTTTGCGGCAATGTGGGATTAAGGAAAGGGATTCACTATTTATTAAAAGCATTTTATGAATTAAAACTACCGCATGCTGAATTATATATTATCGGCCCTGCCGCTGCTGAACTTGATCCGTTTATTGCAAAATATAAAGCAGATAATATTATTTGGGCGGGTTCGTTTCGAGAAAATGCGTTAGTGCATGAATATTCAAAAGGCGATGTCTTTTGCTTACCTTCTATCGAAGAGGGTTTAGCGCTTGTTTTACCGCAAGCAATGGCCTGTGGATTACCCATTATCTGCACAACCAATACCGGTGGTAACGATATTATTCATGATGGACAAGAAGGTTTTATTTTACCGATTCGTGATGTCGATGCGTTAAAAGAAAAAATTTTATTATTATATGAGAATCCCGAATTACGTAAAAACATGGGAAAACAAGCAGAAAAAACAGTGCGAGAACGTTTTACCTGGGCGCATTATGGTAAAAAAATGATTGGGAAGTTGAAAAATATTCATCGAGAACACTATGTTTAATTTGATTGCTCAGACACCTTATAAAAAACTATTTTTAGATTATCAAATAAATGCATTTGATGTGGGTGCTCGAGGTGGAATCGCGTTGGATTTATTGCCAATCGCGAACAGTGTGAATGCGATAGGCTTCGAACCCGATGAAGCTGCTTATGCCGTTTTAAATACCACGCGTTCACCTTGGAAAAGTGTACGTTATTTGCCGACGGGTATTGGCGCAAAAAACGGAACTCAATTATTACACATCACAGAAGATCCGCAATCATCCACACTCATGATTCCTGATGAACGCATTGGAAACTATTTTAAAAGTAATCAGTTTTTTACAGTGGTGGATAAAAAAAATATTGAAGTGATGACGCTAGATAAAGCTATTTCTTTCTATCAAACACCTTATCCAGATTATTTAAAAATTGATATCGAAGGTCCTGAATTGGAAGTATTGCAGGCGTCTCCTGTTTCATTACAGCATTTGTTAGCGATACGTATTGAAGTGGCCTATATTCCATTTCGTCATCACCAACCGTTGGCCGATCAAGTCCATGCTTTTCTCTACAGTGCTGGTTTTGATTTGATGGATATCGATTCCACGCACAAATGGCGAATGGGCCATGCTGTTGCTCATCCTTTTTTGGATAAAAAAAATGACTTATCATATTCTAAAGGTCAAATTGCGCAATCCGATTTTTTGTATTTACGTCGAATAACCACGATTTCAGCACTCGACAGTAAAATAAAGTTGGGGTTGATGGCTGCTGCATTAGGTTATTACGATCTGTCTTTGACTATTTTATCGCAAGATGAAATCAGTCAAGCAATCAAGCATCGTTATCAAATTCATGTAGAAACGATGCTGAAAGAATTGTCAAAAAAACAGGGTAAATACAGCGTAAAAAAATCTTTGTATCATCATTTGCGGCTTATCTATACGCATTTAAAAAGCCTTTTTTCGTGTTAAAAACACGAGTTGTTTTGTGAGTTTCACAATGTTGCGATATTCTGCGATGTAACACATGGCGAGAAAAATAAAAAACAAACCAGCAGCGGTTAATAAACTAAAATGATAGTCGTATGAAAAAACAAAAGTGGCTAATGAAATCAACACGGGGTAATAGAGAGAAAATAAATTTTTTAAGACGCGGCTCAGTAATAGACGAATCGTGAGATAAATCACGGCGAGAAATAAAGCAAACGAAAATAAAAAAGCCAAATCTACCACGCTATGAAATTTAAATAGGCCACTCAAAAATAGGGCGAGCGCCATACAATACGCTTGTACCACATAAGCCTGTTTTCCTAACAAATTTGCCATATTGATAGCAATCGCGAGCAATACGCCGGCTAAAATAAAAATGGAAAAATAAGAGAAACATTCTCCTGCTATCAACCATTGATGACCATAGAAAAACACAATAAATTTTGATCCAAAAAGATAAATTAATCCACAAATGGGCACTAGCACTCGAATCGCAATATAACTAATCCACCAAAATTGCTTTTCTAATCCTGTTTTATCATTTTCATGATGGGCAAAATAAGAAAATAAAATGGAATTGGTAAAGGGTTGGAATAATTTAATCGGAAAATAGGCCAAATAACGCCCTTGATAAAAATAGCCTAACGAAGTCTTAGATAATAAAAAAGAGATGAGCAATTCAGGAATACGGTAATAGCCTACCTCAGACACTCGAATCAGCGCCCACTTCACGCCAAAAATAAATTGGTTTTTAATGGCGTTTTTATTCCAATTCAAATGAAAATTTATATTTGTTTTTTTACGTATCAAATACCATAAAATGGCTGCCGCTAACAAATCTCTCACGACCAACGCATAAACCGTATGAAAATAATAAGCTATAAAAATAGCAATAATTCCCGTCAATAGGTTTGAAAGTCCTTGTAGAATAGAAATGGATTTGTATTCTAATTTTTTTTCAAGCGTCGCCATGTAAACGTAGCCCAATAGAATAAATATTTGGGAAATACCTAATAACAAAATAACGAGGGCCACTTGTGTACTATGATGCTCAATAAAATAATACGAGGATAAGATAAGCGTCATGAATAACTGCGCGAACAATGCGAGCCAAGTTAACATCATATAAGCATCAAAATCGATTTGCTCACCTTTTGATTTGATATAACCGCCTGGCGTTACAATCACGCAAACCATGCCAATCATTTCTCTGATAGCAATTCCAAAAGCAAAGATACCCATGTCTGTTGGAGACAATAAGCGTGAAAATACCCACTGGAAAAGAAAATTAAAAACAAAAAAGAAATAAGTCGCTGCGCCTGACCATAAGCTCGCTCTGATAAATTTTTCTTTTATATCAGTTTGCATTTTTCAACCGTCAGCGGTTTTCCTGCAATTAATCGAGTACAATAGCCCGTTAATTGTAACGCTTGGGCATCCCAGGTAAATAAACGAAGGAATTCTTTATTGATTATTAAAGGATCTTCCGATGCAAAACAGGTTTGTAATGCAGAAATGACCGCGTGAGAATCTCGACATTGAAATAAAGGAATTTTTGCATTTTCAGCTAATTTTATAGCCTCACTATGCTCAAACGGCACGCAAATAATGGGTTTCTGAAAAGCTAATAGTTCGGTGGATTTGTGATGAAAAGTGACGTCTAAATGCACGTAACACAACACGTCCGCTTGCTGCAGAAAATCAATATATGTTTCAAATGTTACTTGACCATGATTAACCGTATGGAGATTTCCTGCGATCGCAGCAAATTCATTGTCGATGACTTCATGATCGCTGCCAAGATAATGCAGCTCAACAAAATCACTTTGCTTTTCTGCCCATTGTTGAATTCCGTTTAATAAAATTCGCAAATGTATTTTATTGTAATGACTCCCGACTAAAAATATTTTATATTTTCCTACTTCTTTCTTATGTGTATTTTTTTCTAAAAGATAGGATGGAAAGCCACTGTAAATCACGCATCGTGGAATTTCAGGAAAAAATTCTGCTGCGTCTTTTAAATAAAATTCTGCGAGTACAGTGATTAACGCGGTATCTTTAAATTTTTCCGCAGTATATCGACGAAATAAAGCGGGAACAAAATTATTCCATGAATCTTTCATGTCTATCACCCAAGGCGCATTGGCATAATGAGCAATTTTTTTAGTAATCATTAGGCAATCGGTATTACCAAAAGTTCCTATGACCACATCAGGTGAAAATATTTTTGCAAGCGGACGCCAAAATGGTTTTGATCCTTGTTTCCAATCCCTGGTAACACCAATAGAAAAAAAGTAATAACAGAAAATAAGTATTTTATTGAGTAGTTTTGGTAGCTGACCTTTGCGTATTCTCGGCTGCAAAAAACTTTTTTTTCGTCCACAACAAATATGCAGAGGGTGTGAAAAATTATGCTGATCAATCACGGAAGATAGTTTTGAAAGATCAGTGATAGTTTCATTATTTGCTGCGGTGGTAAATAAAATAATAGAGTGCCCTTGTCTTGCCATTGCTGCAGAAAGTTCTCGCATGCGAAAAGCGCCAATTCGAACATCATTCGGCGACAGTTCATTGACAAATAAGACTTTTAATTTCCGCACGATCTATTTTTCCCACACTGAAATTTTAAGTTGTGTTTGCATCGGCTTTACAAAATGTTGCAACCAACTTTCACCCATCATACCTTTCCACAAGGAAGAAGACACGCTATGATCACCCTGTTGAAAACGGCGCAATGCTTTGCGCCACCACGCGACATTCCAAAAACCGCGTTGCAAAAAATCTTGCTGCTGAAAAAGTTGTTCAATATAACTTCCCAATTCTTGTTGCATCCATACATTTTGCGGCGGTAAAAAGCCTTGCTTATTCCAGCGACGCGAAATTGCGGTGGGTAATAATCCCGACATACTTTTTCTCAATAATCGTTTTGTTTGCGCTTCGCCCATTAAAAATTCAGGGGGTAATGAAAAAATAAATTCGGGGATGCGATGATCGCAGAAAGGCAAACGCACTTCGCGAGAATGCGCCATGGAATTACGATCACCATAACGCAATAACGTTGTCAAACTATTGCAAAAACTGTCGCGATATAAAGCGGATTTTAAATGGCCTGCTTTTTTGGTTTTGCTTAATATCACTTTATTCACATCATCGATCACATCGGGTGACAATCCAAAAATAAAATTACTGCCGCGATTGAGTTTTTGACTCAAATAATATTGCATTTTTTTCGGCAATAATTGAATAAGCTGTTGTTGTTTTTTTAATAAAGCCAATGGATAGCGACGTTTAATTCGTTTTAACTCTTTGCAATAAGAAACGCAATGGTTGATCGAAAAAATATCGGCTAAATAATATCGAAAATATTGCTCATACCCGCCTAAAATTTCATCTGCCCCTTGACCATCTAGCAATACAGTTACTTTTTCTTGCTTTGCCAATTCAAATACTTTCCATTGTGCAAATTGACTGGCGCTGCCAACGGGTAATTCATTATCGAGTATAAATCGTGGCATTACGTTAACAAATTCGGCACCCTGCGGTTCTGTAATGTGTGAAATAACTTTTTTGGATTTTACAGTACGTTCTGCGTAAGACCATTCATCGGCAGACGTGCCTGGAAAACGTCCTGTAAAAACATGATACGGAAAATCCATTCCCTGTAAGTCACGTACAATACTGACAATCGCGGTTGAATCTAAACCCCCTGAAAGACAGGAACCAACTGTCACATCGGATCGTAAACGAATAGCCACAGAATCAATTAATAATGCTTTAAATTCGGCAATGGCTTCTTTTTCTGAAATAAGTTGTGATGAGAAATGATCAATATCCCAATATCGATCAATTTTTTTTTCCAGGGTGTTTAAATTTACTATCATGCTTTCAGCAGGTAATAATTGTTGAATACCCGTAAAAACGGTGTCGCGCTCGTTATCTAATCTATGTGAGGGTGAATTGAGAAATGAAAGCAGTTGTGGAATTTTATAGTCTACGGGAATTTCTTGTAATGTAAATAATGCTTTATATTCCGAAGAAAAAGCAAAAAAATCGTTTGTATGAAAAAATAAAAATGGTTTTTCTCCAAAGCGATCGCGCGCAAAAAACGCTATATTTTTCTGTAAATCAATAAGACAAAAAGCAAACATCCCGTTAAAGTATTTAACACAATGCGTTCCCCACTCTGCATAAGCATGCAAAATCACTTCGGTATCACTATGCGTTTCAAACTGATAATTAAGCTGAATAAGCTGTTGTCTGAGTTCTAAAAAATTATAAATTTCTCCATTATAAGTCAAGATGTGCTGGCTATTGACGCTCAACATGGGTTGATTGGCATGTTGATCTAAATCTATGATAGCCAAACGGGTGTGACCTAAAACTATCTTTTTGTCGGTTGATGTCCACAGACCATGACCATCTGGACCTCGATGCGCCAGGGCTTGGTTCATTCTGTTAACCGCATCAACCTGTACTGATTGGCGGGCAATGACTCCGTTGATTCCGCACATATTCATACCCAAAAATGCGCATATTAGCAGAGTTTGATGATCTCTGATATGATCTTGCGCTTGAATAATAAGGGTAATCTTAATGATTTTAGTAACAGGATCAGCTGGTTTTATCGGGTTTCATCTCAGCAAACTCTTGCTCGAACACGAGGATTCCGTTCTCGGGATTGACAATATCAGTGATTATTACGATGTGAATTTAAAGCACGCGAGATTAAAAATTTTATCGGATTATGCTAATTTTTCTTTTGTAAAATGTGATTTGGCGGATCGCGCCAATTTAAAATCTTTATTTCAAAAACATAAAATTACCAAAGTTGTTAATTTGGCAGCACAACCTGGCGTGCGATATTCTATTGAAAATCCTTATGCGTATGTCGATTCCAATTTGATTGGGTTTGTAAATTTAATCGAGTGTTGTCGACATTTTGAGATTGAGCATTTGGTTTATGCGTCGACAAGTTCTGTGTACGGAGCGAATACCCAACAACCTTTTTCTGAAGATCAGTCCGTTGATCATCCGCTGGCGTTATATGCTGCAACCAAAAAAGCGAATGAATTAATGGCGCATTCGTATTCGCATTTATATCGATTACCCACAACCGGATTGCGTTTTTTTACGGTGTATGGACCTTGGGGTCGTCCCGATATGTCGCCGTTTTTATTCACGAAAAATATTCTGGCGGGAAAACCGATTGATGTTTTCAATCATGGCAATATGATTCGAGATTTTACGTATATTTCAGATATTGTGGAAGGTGTTATGCGAGCGATGAATTGCATTGCCACGCCGGATCCCACTTGGTCGAGTGATAATCCTAATGCGGCAACGAGTAATGCACCCTATCGAATTTATAATATTGGTAACAATAAACCGGTACAGCTGACGGAATATATTGAGGCGATTGAAACAGCATTGGGTGTTAAGGCAATTTATAATATGATGCCGATGCAAGCGGGAGACGTACCATCCACTCATGCGGATGTCTCTCGATTGGAAAAAGAATTGGGTTATCACCCAAAGATAAGTGTAAACGAAGGTGTTTCGCATTTTGTGAAATGGTACAGAGAGTTTTATCAGGTATAATCAATCATGAATAAATCATTTTTGGTAAAATGGTTCGGATTTCCGGCAACTTTATTGCATGGCGACACAATGGTGCTAGATCGTTGGCGCTGGTTATGCAGACATTTATTGCCAACCAAAGATCACGAAACTTTTTTGGATGCTGGCTGTGGTTCTGGTGCTTTTACTATTTATGCTGGAAAACTAGGGTATGACGCTTTAGGATTAAGTTGGGATGAACGCAATCAAGATGTTGCTATACAACGCGCAAAATTATGTGCCGTTGATAAAAATACCCATTTTCATATTCAAGATTTGCGTACGTTAGAGAAATGCACCGAATTTCATAATAAATTCAATATTGTTATTTCCTTTGAGAATATTGAACATATTATTGATGATATAAAATTGATAAAAAATCTTGCCTCTTGCCTCAAACCGGGTGGTCGATTGTTATTAACCACACCAAATTTTTATTTCCGTCCAATGGGCGCTAGTGACTTAGTCCCATTTAAAAAAACAGTAGAAGATGGTAGTCATGTACGAAAAGGCTATTCTCCCGCTATGTTGCAAGAATTATGTGATTTAAGCGGTCTTAAGTGCGAAGAAATTTCTTATTGCAGCGGTTTTTTTTCACAAAAAATAACGGCGCTACAAAATTGGTTAAGTCGTATTAGTTTTTCGTTCAGCTGGTGTATCACATTACCACTGAGAGTTTTACCTATTTTATTCGATCGCCCGCTCGCTTTTTTACTGAACTGGCCGTACTATTCTATCTGCATGGTTGCTTATAAACCACGAAAAAACGCTGATTTTTAGCGTGTTATACTTTATAATCCAACTCACATCATAACAACTTATCTGTACTCATTATGAAAGTAGTCATTTTAGCGGGTGGTTACGGCACACGCCTAAGCGAAGAAACGGTTACCACACCAAAACCGATGGTTGACATTGGTGGCAAACCGATTCTTTGGCATATCATGAAAATTTATTCTTCACATGGCATTAATGATTTTATTATTTGTCTTGGTTACAAGGGCTATGTCATCAAAGAATATTTTGCGAATTATTTTTTGCATACTTCCGATGTTACTTTTGACATGCAAAAAAATACCATGAAAATTCACACGTCTTATGCGGAACCGTGGACGGTGACATTGGTTGATACCGGTGAAAACACCTTGACCGGCGGCAGATTAAAACGCGTCCAACAATATGTTGGAGACGAAGATTTTTGTTTTACGTATGGCGATGGAGTCAGTGATGTCGACATTACACAATCAATTAAACAACACCGCGCTGACTCTGTGATTGCAACAGTCACCGCCGTTCAACCGTCAGGTCGGTTTGGCGCTTTCGATCTTGCTGGCAACAAAGTAAAGCACTTTCAAGAAAAGCCGGAAGGTGAAGGTGGTTGGATAAATGGCGGGTATTTTGTGCTTTCTCCTAAAGTATTTGATTACATCAACGGTGATGCGACGTTATGGGAAAAAGAACCCATGCAAAGAATTGTTAATGAAGGTCTCATGTCTGTTTTTTTTCACGAAGGATTTTGGCAACCGATGGACACATTGCGCGAGAAACAACTGTTAGAAAAATTATGGCTGTCTGGACAAGCGCGATGGAAAGTATGGGATTAAATTTCTGGAAAGGCAAGCGTGTTTTTTTGACTGGCCATACTGGATTCAAAGGCGGATGGCTAGCGCATTGGTTACATTTATTGGGCGCAGACGTGTGTGGATTTTCATTAGCGCCGAACACAGCTCCTAATTTTTTTGAGTTAACACACGTTGAAAAATTACTTCATCATGTCATTGGTGATATTCGACATTATTCTTCGCTTGAAAAAACAGTATTAGATTTTGATGCTGAAATTGTGATTCATATGGCAGCGCAGCCGTTAGTGATTAAATCTTATGAATCGCCCATTGAAACATTTGCAACCAATGCATTAGGTACGGCGCATTTATTAGAAGCGGCGAGAAAATCAAAATCGACTAAAGTCGTTCTCGTTATTACAACAGACAAATGTTATGAAAATAATGAATCGGGTATTGCTTATCGTGAAGCAGATCGTTTGGGTGGGCATGATCCTTACAGTAATAGCAAAGCCTGCGCTGAATTAATAACGCAATCTTTTAGAGATTCATTTTACGCCGAAAAAAATGTTACACTAGCGACGGCACGCGCAGGAAATGTGATTGGTGGTGGTGATTGGTCTGAAAATCGTTTAATTCCTGATATTATTCGAGCAATAACGCATAAAGAAAAATTAATGTTACGTTATCCTAATGCCGTCAGACCGTGGCAACACGTGCTTGAATCATTGAGTGGTTATTTGGTTTTAATTGAAAAATGTTTTTCTGATCCAAAAAAATATTCTGAATCATGGAATTTTGGACCGAATGATTCACAACATTTTTCTGTGCAGCAGATGGTTGAAAAATTTCATCAAAAAATAGCGCGTCCATTTGAATTTGAAGTTTTTTCGAATAATGATCTTAAAGAATCTCAACAGTTAACATTGAATATTGATAAGGCATTACATAAACTTGGATGGACACCCAAATATAATACAGAAGAATCCATTCAAAAAACCGTTGAATGGTATAACGCGTGGTTTAATAATGAAGACATGCGAACGGTGACACAAAAACAAATTATTAATTATCAAGAAGGAATAAAATAATGACCAATCCATTTCCACAAGTACCGTATGGTAAAGCCGTTTGGGGTGATGCTGAAAAAAAAGCAGTGATGCATGTGTTAGAAACATCCACACAAATGGGAAAACATGTTTACGAAATGGAAGAAAAAATAGCTGCTTTTTTCGCTAAAAAACATGGCATTATGATGAACTCTGGATCATCAGCCAATTATCTGGCCATCGAAATTTTAGATTTGCCGAAAGGTTCTGAAGTGATTACGCCCGCACTTACTTTTTCTACCACTGTTGCGCCACTGGTTCGCAATGGATTGGTTCCTGCATTTGTTGATGTGGATGTTGATACATTTAATATTGATGTTGATCAAATCGAATCGATGATAACCAACAAAACAAAATTGATGATGATACCCAACTTATTAGGTAATCTTCCTGACTGGCGAAAAATAAAAAAAATTGCCGAAAAATATAATTTATTATTAATTGAAGATTCAGCGGATACGTTGGGCGCTACCATTGATCATCAAACTGCGGGTCGATTTGTAGATATCTCCACAACCAGTTTTTATGGTTCACACGTGATTAGTTGCGCAGGCAATGGTGGCATGCTATGTGTCAATGATGATCGTCTGGCAAAACACGCAAAATTATTGCGAAGCTGGGGACGTAGTTCATCTTTATTTGTAGAATCAGAAGCGATTGAAAATCGTTTTAACGTGGACGTCGAAGGTATTCGTTACGATGCAAAATTTATTTTTGAAGCCTTAGGTTATAATTTAGAACCTTCTGAAATCGGCGCGGCATTCGGCTTAGAACAATTAAAAAATCTACAAAAAAATATTGATGCGCGTGTTCATTGGTTTGAAAAACAAAAAAACTTTTTTAAAAATTATGCTGAATTTTTTATTTTACCCAATCAATTAGAAGGGTCTCGCACAGGTTGGCTGGCTTATCCTATGATTGTAAAAGAAGATGCGCCATTCACACGCACTGAATTACAAATATTTTTAGAGAAACGTAACATTCAAACCCGCACTATTTTCACCGGAAATATTTTACGTCAACCAGGATTTAAAAATATTGTTTGCAAAAGAGTTTCTGAATATCCCAATGCGGATAGAGTGATGAATGGCGGAATTTTGTTGGCGTGTCATCATGGATTAACACAAGAAATGTTGGATCATGTGCATGAATCGGCCAAACTATTTTTAAGTGCGCAATAACAAATCACTCCGTAGATAGAAACGCCGATTTTGGATGTTTTTTTATGCTAAATTTCGTTGAAATGCTCGATGTACGATCAAGTACACCTGCGCTTTCAACTCAATTTATCACAAAAAATCATCTCAAACTCGACGTTTTACTAAATCTGACAACGAGGCTTGATCTCTTACAGTGCGCATTGTTGATACGCGCACAATATACATCCCGTCATGTTTATGTAACGTATACCCCATGCGTTTTAAAAAAGGTATCCATAGGTCGTATAAATCTGGACTGACCATAATAACCTGTACATGCGTACTATCTAAATAATGCCGAAATTCGACAGGCGTGATATTAGCAAGATGGTAGCCCGATAATCTGTCTATCGTCGAATGCGGTTTTACTTCGGGTGGATTTCCATCGGAGCAACCCAGCGTAGTGCGAAACCACAGGTGTGATTTCACTTGCCACAGCAGACTATTACACATTTTTGATACCACCAATGCAGTGCCACCATTACTCACATCTTGTTTATAATCACCCTTTTCAAAATAACGGGGCAAATATTCTTTTTGAACCCACATTTTTTGCTGATGAATAACATTAGGGAATAAAAAAAATAGAGATAAAATAGGTAAGCCATATTTAATAGTGGGTTTTAAGTGTGTGGTCGAAAACCAAAGCGCGCCTATGATAGCTACGAGCAATGAGACGATCACCATAAGTCGATCCGGTAGAATCGCGTTTGTTATGGGTAAATAATTGAAAATGATCCAGGGCATAGGTATGTGATATTGAAAACTAAATAGATGTAAAAAAGGACCTAATGCAAAAAATGCGCTCATTAGGGTAAAACTAATTAAGAATTTATTCGCGGGTGTTTTCCAAGTTTTTATTGCATATAAAAAACAAATGACGAGCAGCGGAATGCCTAAATATCCGCCCATTTCCCATAAATCCCCTGGTAAATTTTTGTGGATGAGTGTTAAAAAATTCCCGCCTAACCAGGTGGTTTTTGCGGGAATGAGAAAATTCATTAATGCGATTGATCCATCTACTTTGCTTTTTATAAAGTCACCTCTGGGTGTGGCAAAAAAATAATAAAGCAAGGGAGAAATCAGCAACGTTGTTAATAATAAAGCTAAAAACCAGTATTTTAATAACCTCAAGATAGGTAATTGCCTTTCTTTAAAAATAAAAAAAGCGCCTATCAATGCAAATCCTGAAAATAAAATAATAATAACGCCCGTTTCTTGATTGATATAAAATTCCATGGCCAACAGAAAACTATAAAGCACCACAAACCAATATGATTTTATTTTTTCTTGAAAAAATAAAATGCATACCCATGCAATCAAGGGTATTAAAAACGTCATAATTAAACACAAATGCAAAAGCGTTTGCGCGATTTCGTAACTTGAAAAACCAAATAAAAAACCACCGAATAATCCAGCAATCAATGAACGTGATAAATATCGACATAACCAAAATGCGGTATAGGCGGACAATGCGCTTGAAAAAATGGTCAGAAAATTAAATGCGGGAATGATTCCTATTTCTTTAATCAGCGGCGCAACCAGAAAACTGATCAGAGGCATCGCCTGCGTTTGCGCAAAATTATAACCATACGGTAAAAGGGTGTAATGCGTAAAAAATAAATTTAAATGATGATGCAATGCAAAAGGCCACCATACCAATACCCACATCGTACCGAACACATCTCCGGAACTGGGATTATCGATAAATTGATGCGCAAAATCAGGATAAAGCAATAGACCAAAATATAAGAAAGAAAAAGTGACGTATAGCAATAATGGGAAAATGATAACGAAAACGGTAGCGACAACATTATTTTTTTTAGACATCAAAATTAACCCGTTCTTTTTCGACGACCAAGGGTCTTTTGAGCACTTGTCTGTTAATCGACAAAATATATTCACCTAATATGCCAATAAAAAAAAGTTGGATGGAGGAAAAGAAAAACATGCCAATTAAAATAGGTGCTAAACCCAATGTAAAGTGTTTCCAGAAAATTAATTTTAAAATAAAAAACAATAGGGATAGGCCGAGGCTTATAACAGACAAGATAAACCCACAAAAAATAACGAGACGGATAGGTACTTTAGAGTGGCTGGTGATGCCTAACATCGCTAAGTCATACAATGTATAAAAATTATTTTTTGTTTTTCCAGCGAGTCGTTGCGGTTGAACATACTGAATTCGCGCTACTTTAAAACCAATTTCTGATACCAGTCCACGAAAATAAGGGTAGACATCCTCCATTTTTCGCATTTCGTTTATCACTTGCTGATCGTATAAGCCAAAGCCGGTGAAATTCTCAATCAAATTTTCTTCAGAAATACGTGTCATGATTTTGTAATATAAACGACGAACGTGTCGAATTAAAAAACTTTCTTCTGTTTTATTTTTTACACCCACCACAATACGAAAACCATTTTCCCATTGTTTTAAAAATTCAGGAATTATTTCAGGCGGATCCTGCAAATCAGCAACAAGAGATATCACTGCATCCCCTTGTGCTTGCATCAACGCATAAAAGGGTGAACGAATATGTCCAAAATTGCGAGCATTGACGATTAATTTTATGTTTTTATCGTGTTTCGCAATCGCTTTAATTTTTTCAACTGTGGTGTCTTCAGAGGCATTGTCAATAAAGAGGTGTTCGTAACGATATTCGGGCATTGCTTCAAAAACCGCTTTCACGCGCCGATATAATTCATCCACATTACCTTCTTCATTGTAACAACCAGTCACGACCGTAATCAGCTTACTCATTTTTTTTAAACACCCATCGTTTGTTTAAATGATACGAAAGTAACGCCATGGGTACCGTCGCAATGGCGCCAGCGATATATGAATTGAATCCATCGATTAAGAATAATTTTACGAGTAAAATGTTGAACACTAAGATAATGCCATATACTACAATAAATCGTGGTATTAATTTATAGTGTTTGTTGTGAAATACCAGTGTGCCAAACGTGTGGAAATTAAATAACACGCCCAAACAAGTTCCCAAAAATATAGCCAGGACATAATGCAAACCCAATTTAATTAAGCATGCAAATACCAAATATCCAAACACAGTATTTATCACACCAGTAAGAATAAATTTAAAAAATAATCGGTGTTGCGATAGCATTTAACTAGATGCCTCGTTGTTTAATGATTGCCTGTAAGGCAGGGTTTTTAACGTAAGCACTATCAATCATATCAATTTTAATGGGCGCATCTTTAATAATATCAGTCAATAATGTTTCACCTGACATCAGTTCTCGACAAGATATCTGCCCTTTTTGCAGCGGAACCGCCGTATAAATATCTTCATGCATGGTTTCATGATTTAATTGATGTCCCTTGGGTAGATCACGTTTTGCATAAACACCACGAACGAGCGCATCTAAATATTTTATTTCATTGTCAGAAGGCACTCGTTTTTGTGTGCCAGCACCGCCGCACATTTCTTCCGCTTTATTAAAAGCCTTGAACCAAACATCGATTTGTTCTGGCAATGAGCAATAATTAGAAACAGGCACGCCGTCCATTTCAATATCAATATGACGCTCAAAGGTTCTTGCGCCTTTTGCATAGGCCATCATAATGGAAGATGACCAATCATGATATTCATGTGTTGAAAAGCCAATGGTGTGTCCTGGGTAACGGTTTTTTATAAAATCAATTTGATTTAATTCTAACTCTCTGTCTTCACTGGGATACTGAGATACACAATGATTGATGGCGAGCGGGACATTTCTTTTTTCGAAATAGGTAACAATGTCATCCATATCTTTCAGTGACGAACCCCCTGTTGAAACAATGGTTGGACGACGCGTGTGAGCTATGCGTTCAATCAAAGGCCAATCGTTAATATCTGAACTCGCAATTTTAATAATGGGCATATCAAAAAAAACGCATAAATCTACAGATTTTTCATCGAATGGCGTTGCCATGGGAATACAACTTTTTTGACGAATGGCGTTTACCAGTACCGCATAATCTTCGATGGAAAGCTTGGTTGCTTTGGTTTTTTTAATATATCGAATATCTTCATTATCAATAAAATCCTTATGGATAAAATTATCAACATCCCGAAATTGCAATTTTAAAGCCGCATACACATTATTAAAACGCACAATTTTGCCAAATTCTTCAATAATTTTCAGACCGCGATCTACTTTACCCCAGTGATTGTTGGCAAGCTCGAGCACAAATAAATTTTCAAAAATATTTCTGTTCATGCTATTTTCCTACAGTGATATTAAGACTACAGGCTATTTGAAAAAAATAAGTCGCCTGATTATTGTGATCAGATATTTTTAAATGGTTTAAGTGGATCACCTGAAAACCACATCTGCTCAACAGTTGTATCAGCGATTTTTCAGAATAAAAATTAATATGTTCATGCCAATGGCGTTTTTTGACGGATAAATTTTCACTGATTGCTGCGGTTCGCATCATTTCTTCATACGGCAATTCAATATAGAGTAACGTGTTTTCATGCATCACATTTTTTATCGCTAACAATAATTCTGCAGGATAAGGTATGTGTTCCAATACATGGCTACAAACAATTAAATCATAATCCGTTTCAGCCATTGTTTTTTTATCAACAATTTCAGCGTCAGCAATTGGTTTTTGATTACTGATGTCAAAAATGTGGAATACTGTATTGTTATTTTTAAAGGGGGTATTTTTTCCGGTATCACCACCCCAATCTAAAATTCGAACAGGAAGTGAAATCAGCGGTGATAAAAATTTTTCTACTTCCGAGATATAATTCGCGCCCGATGTTAAAAAATCATTTCTTTTACTATATCCAGGTTCGTATTTTTCTCTTAATGCGGTGTATTGTTGGTCTCGGTATCCATTGTACAACGCAGTCATTTCATTATCGTCAAATCGCATATCTAAAAATAAAAATCCGCAGTGTGTGCAAAATAAAGAATTAGCCAATGTATAGGCGGTACCATTTTTAATGGTTTTTAATCCCCAGCTGTCATCAATAACAGCGGGTTCCCATCCAAAAACACGGTGCGCAACAAAGGGCATTAATATGGCTTGGGATTTTGTTAACTGTAACCCATCACAACAAACGCATTGTGTAGCAACTCTTTCTTTGGTAATCACATCTGGGGTATTGCGCGCGAGATTTTTCATGGAAAAACTCTAAATGAAAGCGATAAATTAATCAAGCTGTTAATGCGAACGAAATTGACACAACAGCGTTATTTTGCATTTTCAGCAATTGTCATGGATAATTTCGCAGATAAATAAATGAAGTGGTGGTAGATGAAACATTATATTAGTAAGTTTTTTTCGACTATTGGGGTGATTTTTTTCCCATTATTATTGTATTCCCTATTGTCGTTTTTACTTTTTTTCTCTCTGATTCAGAACAACAATTTTGATAGCATTATTAGCATGAAAGGCCCTGATTCGTATGGAGAATTATGGGCGATCAACTGGTGGACATTTGCGTTTTCACAACATATTAACCCGTTTTTTACGCAGTATTTGTGGGCGCCCTATGGATATAACTTGACACAAACACTGGCGGCTCCGCTGTTGAGTTTTTTGGCGTATCCACTTGTAAAAATATTTGGACTTGTCCCGGCGGTTAATTTTATCACTGTTTCTGCAGGTGTACTTTCTGCTTATACGGCATTTTGGCTAACGCGATATATTACGCGCTCTTTTGCTGCCGCATTGTTTGGCGGATTTTTGTTTGGCTTTTCCACTTTCAACTTTGCGCATATGCTAACGGACGATTTGTGCATTACAGTCACTTTTTTAATTCCTTTGATTGCTTTGTTATTGGTTTTGTTTTGGGATCAAAAATTAAAACCCTTGTTGTTTACCGTTTTATTGAGCCTACTGCTCGCCGCTCAATTCTATATTGATCATGAAACAGGGGTGATGTTAGTTTTATTTTTTATGTGTGCTTTTCCGATTGCTTTAGTTATTTTTCAATCGAAACGTAGGGATGTATGGCGCATTGCAAAATATACAGTGATCGCATGTTTTTTTACATTCTTACTTATTTCTCCACTGGTTTACTATTTTTTTGCAACACCCAAAGGCGATTATCCAAAAAACACGATTGATAATTCAACTGACCTGATGAATTTTATTATTCCAACGCGCATCACTTGGTTAGGAGGTCAGGCATTACGGTTGCTAGGAAAACAATTTTCGGCGAATGTGTATGAATCCGGCGGATATTTAGGATTGCCTTTAGTAATCATTTGCATTCTATATATTCGGCAATCATGGAAATTACCCGCAAGCAGATTTCTTATTTGTATGGGGATATTAAGCGCTCTTTTCACTTTAGGCGCTTTTTTGCATTTATTTAGTCCGGTGCATCATATTCCATTGCCCTGGATCATTTTTAACTATTTACCATCTATTCGTGAAATGGAGCCGGCAAGAATTATGCTGGTGACCACTGTTTTTGTCAGCGTGGTGGGTGCATTATGGATGTCTACCACAAAAATAAAGTCGGTATATAAATATGCGTTGGTTGCATCGAGTATCATTTTTTTATTGCCGAACGTGATGACCCATCGTAGTACCATAGTAAAAAAACTGAATCTGCCAGCGTATTTTGCGAAGAGTGATTACAAACAGGACGTGCCTTACGGTGGAACCGCCATGATATTTGCAAACAATAACTGTGAAGCGATGTATTGGCAGGTTCGATCAGGTATGTGGTTTAAAATAGTCAACGGATGTACTGGCGGAAATCCACCGGGTGTTATCAGTGGTAAATCAATTGCGTCGAAAGTGTATCAAAGTCATTTTTTAGAGATTAACTATAATGAGTTTCATCGCTATCTTCTTTATACACAGACTCGCGTCATTATAGTCAGTCCGAATGTGTATCAACGTTGGAACACGTTTTTTTCAAAAATGGGATATCAGTTGCATTTACGGGATGGTATGTATGTTGCTCGGGTTCAAAATTAGATTTAATAGTTCAGTGGTGTTGTGCGCAATATAGGTTGGATTCGCGTTGCGTATTTCAGTATCACTACCATAACCATACGTCACACCGATAGAATGAATTTTATTTTCTTGCGCACCATGAATATCATGATGCCTATCTCCAATCATAATAATATTTTTTAATGGTATGTGAGGAAATTTTTTCAATACGTGTGCAATAATATCTGTTTTTTTTGTGCGTGATAGGTTTAACGTGCTGCCTGTAACAACATCAAAATAAAATAACAGGTGTTGATACGCTAATATTTTTTTTGCAAACACCGTGGGTTTTGAAGTCGCAACACCTATTTTTTTACCTGCTTTTTGCAATGCTTTTAATAAATTAATCACGCCAGGATATGGCGTGCTTTCCGTAATACCATTCTCTGCGTAATAAAATCGCTGTAATCGCAGCGCTTTTTTTAATTTTTTTTGATCCGAAAATAATTCTGGAAAAAGTGTTTGAAAAATTTCTGGTGTGGGTGGGCCAATATTCGAAATAAAATTATCAAAAGAGATGTCACGGTTAAAAGCGGATAACGCTGCTTGAAATGAATGGTAAATACCGACACTGGAATCAACTAATGTTCCATCTAAATCAAATAAAATGAATTGGTAGGACGTCATTCTTCTGGCAACATTTCAACGATCATATTTTCTTTCATTTCACCGCGACTTAAAAATGGCGCCATATCTTCTAGCGGGCTGGATATCATACGACCATCCGGTAAGCGTTTTGAGCTTAATTTAGGAGAAAATGGTTGATCGGTTGCAACAAAGGTTTCGCAAATAACGGGGTCATCACTCTGCAAAGTATCAGCAATCACAGCATCTAATGCGGCATGTGTTTTACAATGTGTATAACGAATACCAAATGATTGCGCCAATATTTCAAAGTTTGGAAAACCAACACCACTTTTCGAATCGACACCCAACAATGGCTCACCGAAAAAATTTTGTTGTGTTTGTCGAATGGAATGATAGCCATTGTTATTGAGTAAAAATATTTTTAAGGGAAGTTTATAGTGCGCAATGGTCGCTAATTCTTGAATATTCATCATAATGCTACCATCGCCTTCTAAACAAACAGTGTTTGAACGATTGTTACCAATGCAAGCGCCAATCGCCGCTGGTAAACCATAACCCATAGAGGCACTACCGGAATTACTAAAAAGTCTTTGTCCTGATTTTATGCGCAATGTTTGAAAAGCGCAGATGCATGCTGTTGCATTGGCAGTAACAATGATTTCGTTAATTTTTAAGTGATCGCTGAGTTTGTCCATAAAACAATAGGGATTGATATCATCTTTTCGATTCCAATACTCTGAAAGCACCACTGGATATTTTTTTTGACGTGCTTTGCACCAATCCAACCAATCTAATTTTTCAACAGGTTTTTCGTTAGAAAAAGCGTTTTGCAGGGTTGAAAAAAAATCGGTAAGGTCTGCGTGTATTGGTAAATCAATCGCGAGTGTTGGTTTTTGCATTTCCAGTAAATCAGCATCAACCATAATCTTGTAAGCTGATCTGGCAAACGATTTCCAGTTGTAGCTAATTTGTCGAATATTGAGACGACATCCTAAAATCAATAAAAGATCAGCATTTTGAACAGCAAAATTTCCCGATCGATTACCAATGGTTCCTGGTCTTCCGACATAACAAGGGTGATTTTCAGTAACAACATCATGCGCATTAAATGCTGTTACCAGAGGGATTTTTAGATATTTTAATACACTCAAAAATTTTTCATGTGAGTGTGATAATCGCACTCCTGTTCCCACCATAATAACGGGACGCTTAGCAGATTTTATTTTTTCAATAACGGTTTGTATGATACTTTCAGACAGTGTTGGAATTTTTTCGGTTAATTCACTTACATTAAATTGATGTAAATGATTTTCATCAATATTCGCTCCTTGTACATTCATAGGAATATCTAACCATACAGGTCCTGGACGTCCATGAGTCGCGAGAAAAACCGCTTTTTCTAAGTGATATAAAATATCATTGGGATTTTTAATCATAACTGCATATTTTGTAATTCCATTCACCATACGAACAATATCGCATTCTTGATCACCCATTTGTCTCAAAGCAGGAACACCCGATCCTTCGATGGTTGTGTCATAACGCACTTGCCCTGAAATAACAATCATAGGAATTGAATCTGTCCACGCACCAAAAACACCATTTAAAGTATTAATACCGCCAGGACCTGTGGTGATATTTAAAATAGCTGGTTTTTGCGTTAAGCGAGCATACCCTTCTGCTGCCATCGCGCAGGCTTGTTCGTGATGCATAAAAGTGGTTTTTAATTGTGGATGTTTCCCCAATGAATCATTCAAATGCATTGAGCCGCCACCCGTTAACATAAACACATCACGCAAACCGGCTTTCGCTAAATAATCTGCAACAAAATTAGATAATTTCATGTCTTATACCACCGCATTGTTCTTGCGATCCCCTCATTTAATGAAATCATATTTTTCAATTGTAATTCTTTTTGTGCGCGATTAATGGATGGAACGTAACGTTCTGGCAAAATAGTGGTGTTTGCTTTTTTAGCGATAGTGACTAATGAAGTTGAAAATGAAGCGACTTTTTCAGCGGTTTCTTTAATGGATACAGCTTCATCAGAACCAACGTTGTACGGCACACCGTTTTCACCGAAACATAAAATATGGAATAACCAGATCATTAAATCCGCGGCATATTGATAGGAACGATAGGGTGTTCCATCGCCTAAAATTTCAATGGTTTTTCCAAGTAATGCATCACGTATAAAATTACCAATAGCAAAATGAACATCGAGTGGTAAATGCGGACCAACAAATGCAAAGCAGCGTGCAATTTTTATATTTAAATGATGTTGATAACTGTATAAGGCTGCGATATGTTCTGCGGTTCTTTTACCAATACCATACGCCAAAGCCGGTTTTGTTAAATCAGGTGAGCCACTGTAATCTTCTGTTATATGAGTAAGTTCAGGTGGTTGACGACCGTACACAGCACCTGAGCTGATCAGTAAAATATTTTTTGCGCCACAAGCTGTTGCAAAATCAAACGTGTGTTTTGTGCCTTGCAAAATCACCTCTAACATTTCAATGGGATTTTCTCTGTTTAATTTTGCGGAAGCCTCAGTTGCTGCATGAATCACATGCGTAAATACTCCCGCAGGAAATTCAAAATGACGCACATCTCCTAAATGAAAAGAAATATTGTCTGCGTGAGCAATATGCGGAAATTGTTGCTGAAATTTTTTTGCGTCACGTGTTAATACGACGATATTAATATTCAATGCCAATGTTCTGTTTGCAAAAATAAAACTTTCTAATAACCACACGCCAAAAAATCCTGTGCCGCCTGTGATAAAAATACGTGCATTTCGCAAGCTTTCTATGGCGTTGGTGGCATGCGTTAAAATATGCTTCAGGTCTTCTAAAAGTAGTGGCTTTGTCATTACAAATGTCGCATTAATCTAGTAGGTTTTTCAGCTGTACAATATAAAATAAGTGTACAAACCAATAAGAACAACGATCAAAATTACGCCAGTTTACATTATATCGTCGTTTGATTACAATTCACGCTTAAATAAATAGTAAAATGTGAATTACTGGGCTGATTTTTTTGCATTTGTTCGCTTATGTTGTGGTTAGGATGGTTTAATGGGTTATATACGCACAGAATTTGAAATTTCTAAAATATATAAACAAAAAACGATTTTTGCTTTTTTTGCATACACACCATTATTACTCTGTTTTATCTTACCACTCATTTTTTTTAAACTGCCGCTGCATGCCAGTATGTATCATACGGC
>Ga0207113_1029_pt1 | contig 58964 bp, 56 predicted proteins | sample Alteio_BWMinHeat_69_FD_153559 | JGI IMG/M metagenome (GOLD analysis project Ga0207113, IMG submission 153559) | Enriched cells from forest soil in Barre Woods Harvard Forest LTER site, Petersham, Massachusetts, United States -... | ecosystem: Environmental > Terrestrial > Soil > Temperate forest >... | reverse complement strand
GAAATTGCCCGTCTCCTGATGGGCAATTTTTGTTTGATAAAAAATTCTTAATAATTAAAATATTTTTTATGAATATTATTGAAACGGTGCAAAAAAATCTGGGGTTTACGACGCTGAATAAAATTGACCCCAACACACAGGAAGTAGCAGATCAGGATGCTGTCATGGGTAACAGCGCTCTTGCTCAGGCCGGTATTCCTGCTATTCTATTAGGAATTTATAATAACCTGGAACAAAATCCTGATATAAGCTTTCTGAATACGGAGGAAGGAAAAAAGCTGGAAAGGATATTTGGAAAATCTGTTGTAATTGTAGTTAAGAAAATCACAGATTATTCTAAAATTCCTGATAAGCATAGTTTACAGGAACTGGAGCATATCGCATCCGAATCCATGCGGGTGGTAAAAGAAAAAATTGGTGAAGGGGCAAGTCATAGTGCTATAAGGCATTTTGTTGCCAGAAACAGAAAAGATACACTCTTGTATTTACCACCATCTTTGGAGTTAGGAACCTTCCTTGAAAATAATAATCTGGATGACAGAACTGGAAAAATGGAAGGTCCTATCTCAAATCTTACACATCATCTGGAAAAAATGTTTAGTAATACCGACGAGATTTAAGGAATGGACGTTTTCCCTATAGGGCCGGGCACATGATTAGAACTGCGTTTTTTTTTGAAAATCTTATCGATCAGTGTTCCGGCCTTTTCTTTAATTTTTTCTGCGTTATTAGAAACGAGTCCTGCAATTCCCCATTCCACCGCTTTGCCGGCTGTTTTACCGAATATTCCTTTCGCTCTTCCAAGTAATAATTTCCGGCTTAGCATACCTGTACCCAGGCCAATCAACGCATTTACGAGATCCTCCCGGTGTTCAGGTGAAAAAACAGAACGAACTCCATTCCTGACCAGATTAAGAGGTTTCAGATTTTCTGAAACAACGGCAAATGTCTCCTCAATATCTTTTCTCTGGGCTTCGGCTTTGATTTCCAGCTCAGCAATTACTTTTTCAAGGTCATGACAATTTTTTATTTGCTTGTTCATAAAGTTTACTTCAGCATTTTATTGATAAGCCCGTTGGAAATCGGCGTTTTGATCCATTTTTCTCTTTGAATAAAAATCAACAATAAAACAAGGGCATAGAAACCACCCATAACAAAAAATCCGTAGTGATAAGCACCCAGCAGCCTGCCCAGATAGAGCGAAAGCCCGATACTAATCAGAATGATGACGAGGGATCCTATGAATATCATTGATACAATTACAACGACGGCAGACAAAATATCCGCTGATTTATCGATGGTTTTCAGTTTGGTCAGCTCGATTTTAGTCTCCAGATAATCTTTCGACTTGTCAATAAGCGTTTTAATAGAATCCTGGGAGTTCATATTTATAAATTACTCTAAGTTAACTACTTTAAATAGAGCCTGAACCTTAAACGGCAATCAGCTTGCCATCCCGGGCTACCCCTATTTCCACAGTCTGGGGAATTATTTCCCCTTAATACAGGATTATTCGGTTTAATAATAGTAAATTAAGGGGAGAATTTCTGGTGTTTTTTTTGATTTAATAGGCTAACAAAAGACAATTGCATGCTTAATCTGCTTCAGTCGCAAAAGCTCCAGCATAAGATATTGCCTCATCATATAGCATTGCTAAACCTTTTGCACCTGGATTCACTTTCTCTTGAACAGAGAATTGAAGATGAAATCAATGAAAATCCAGCATTGGAAGAAAGCAGTAATCCGGATGATTTACTGAATGATAAGTTTTCCAAGGAAACTGTTCAGGATTTTCAGAATTGGGAGGAATACGGTTACGATGATATACCGGATTATAAAACAGAGTACGAAAATTATCTGCCTCCGGATAGAATGCCCGACCGTCAGATAGCGGAAACCACTGATTTCAGGCAGGAGTTAAAAAAGCAATTTCGTTTTACAAATCTGGATGAAACGAGCTATATACTGGCAGATTTTATTATTGATTCCTTAGATGAATACGGATTTCTGACCAATGACCTGGATTCCATTGCAGAAGAAATTTCATTTAAACAGAACATATGGGTTCAGGCCATCGAACTGGAACCGGTTTTGAAAATTATACAGGATCTTGATCCGTCAGGATGTGGTTCCCGAAACCCCGGAGAATTCTTTCTTATCCAGCTTAATAAAATGAATTGTAATTCCCACAATCATTTAGCAGCTATTGAACTGGTCAGGAATCATTTCGATGATTTACATGCCTGTAATATTGAAAAGATAAGGAGAGACATGAAAATGCGTAATGGAGAAGTCAAAGAAGTACTGCAGCTCCTGGCTTCTCTGAAATCAAGGCCCATCAGCTCTGTCAATTCTTCCCATGTAAACAATGCGGTCTTTCCCGATTTCATTATATCCATTGAAGGAGACAATATAGTTGCTTCGCTTGCAAAACAGCGATCAGCTTCGCTCCATGTAAACCAGGTTTGGGCTGAAACAGTACAGCAAATGGATAATGACAAATCTTCCGATCGCGGTACCCGTTTATATCTGCGCAACAAACTGGCATCAGCCCAGTGGTTCATTAAAGCCATTCGCGAACGCGAATCCAATATGCTTAAAGTGATCCGGGCGATTGTTGATTTCCAAAAAGGATATTTCAGATATGGAGATACCATGCAATTAAAACCGATGGTATTGAAGAATATTGCAGAGATCGTTGGTCTCGATATTTCAACCGTTTCAAGAATTACATGTAACAAATATGCAGATACACCATTTGGAATGATTCTGCTTAAAGATTTATTTACAGAAGGTCTTTCGAATAAAGAAGGAACTGTTACCAGCAATAAAGTGATTCAGAGGATCGTAGAAGAACTTGTACAAAAAGAGGATAAAAAGAAACCTTATACCGATCAGCAGCTGGCTGATATCCTTTCTGAAAAAGGGTATGTTGTGGCACGCAGAACAATCGCCAAATACAGAGACCAGCTGAATATACCAGTAGCGCAGATGAGGGCCCTGTTCTTTTAGTAATTAATTCTAAATGCTTATTGAATCAATAATTTGAAGTTTATGAAAAAGATCCTTGTAATTGATGATGACAGAGATATTTGTTTATTACTGAACCGCTTTCTCACCCGCAGAGGGTATGAAGTAATAGAAATGTATACAGGCAAAAAAGCGCTGGCATGGTTGGATGGAAATCAACCAAAGCTGGTTATGTGTGATTACCGGCTGGGCGATATGGATGCTATGGAAATGCTTTCCAGTATCAAAAATAAATACGCCGATTTACCGGTAATTATAATAACGGGTTATAGCGATATGCGAACTGCAGTCAAGGTTATGAAAATGGGTGCTTATGATTATATCACAAAGCCTCTGCTGCCGGATGAAATTATTCATACTATTCAGCAGGCTATCGACTTTAGTGAAAATGGGAATAGCCAGGTTGTAAATTCCAAACCGGAAGTTGCTGAAAAACCTTCTCCGGAAAATTCAGGAATAACTTTTTCGGGTAAATATATATATGGTGATTCTGAAGCTTTCAGGAAAATTTTAAAGCAGGTAGCGCTCGTGGCTCCGACCAGTTACAGTGTTATTATTTATGGTGAAACAGGAAGTGGAAAAGAATCTATTGCCTTTGAAATTCATAAACGCAGTAAACGAAGCAGTAAAACATTTATAGCCATTGATTGTGGAGCATTATCAAAGGAACTGGCAGCCAGTGAATTATTTGGTCATGAAAAAGGTGCATTCACAGGAGCTTTGAATCAAAAAATTGGATGTTTTGAACTGGCAAACGGAGGAACCATTTTCCTGGATGAAGTGACGAACCTGCCTTATGATGTGCAGGTCTCTCTTTTGAGGGTTGTGCAGGAAAGAAAAATGAGAAGGGTGGGTGGCACAAAAGATATTGACCTGGATGTGCGTATACTTATTGCCAGCAATGAATTATTATGGAACGCTACCCGTACCGGAAAATTCCGTGAAGACCTTTATCATCGCTTTAATGAATTCTCCATTGAAATTCCTCCATTACGTGAACGAAGGGATGATATTATGTTATTTGCAGGACATTTTCTGCGCACAACCAATGAGGAATTAGGTAAGGATGTAAAGGGTTTTGATCCGGATGTTGAAGAGATATTCAGAAAATATGTATGGTATGGGAACCTGCGCGAGCTAAAAAATGTGATTAAACGTGCAACCCTGCTTACAGAGGGTGATTATATTGAAGCAAGAACCCTTCCGTTTGAAATTTCTAACTATAGTAAACTTCAATTTACGGAACAAGCGCCTGCCGGCTCTTTCAGTCCTGGTTCTTCAATTGTGCCGGAAACTAAAACGAATTGGAATGGGAAAATGAATCTGAGTGAAAGCTCCCTGAAGGAAGCAAGTATTGACGCAGAATATGAAATGATTCTTCAGGCATTAAAAGAATCAAATTATAATAAAAGTAAAGCAGCCCAGTTACTCAAAATAGACAGGAAAACTCTATATAACAAAATGACGCTTTACGAAGAAATGAAAAATCATTAGAATTTTTAAGAACCGGCCTAAACAACAGCTGCTATATTGAACAATTCCATGTCTGCCGAAACCACACCCATAAAAGTTCTCATAGTTGATGATGACGAAGAAGATTATTTTCTTACCAGCCAGTTTATTCAAAAAATAAGAGGAAGGAAATTCGTCATTGACTGGTGCTATCGTTATAAAGATGCACTGGATGCAATCCTGGAAGCGAAGTATGATATTTATTTTATCGATTACTATCTGGGCGGGAAAACAGGACTGGAACTGATGAAAGAAGCGTTTGAACAGAATTGTGAACAGCCCCTGATTTTACTAACGGGTATGGGCAACCAGAAAATAGATATGGAAGCCATGCAGGCAGGCGCATATGATTACCTGGTAAAGCTCGAATTGAATACTGAAAAACTGGAAAGATGCATTCGTTATTCTCTCGAAAGAGCATCTGCAACGAAAATTCTGCGATCGAACGAAAGGAAATTCCGGAGCATCTTTGAAAGATCTAAAGATGCTGTTTTCCTTACCGATGAATTTCTTGTATTTAAAGATGTAAATTATATAACCTCTGAGATGCTGGGCTATTCCAGGGATGAATTAATGGAACTGAACCTGAATCATTTTTTTGCCAATCCGGATCAGGCATTGGGAATTAATAACATGTTACGTTCAGAAGGAATAGTGGAAGATGTTGAAATACAGCTGATCAACAGGAAGCGTGAAATATTGCAATCCATTTTGTCCCTCTCGATGGAAATGGACGCAGAAGATAATCTTTACGTACAGGGAATTATTCACGATATTACAAATCTCAAAAAAGCTGAAAAAGCAACCCTTCAGATTGAAAAAATGGGTGCCGCAAACCGCCTGGTTCGTGCACTTGCACATGAAGTCAGAAATCCATTAAATAATATTAATCTTTCTGTTGAACAGCTGGCGCAGGAAAGCCCGACAGATACGGGAACGGTTTATATGGAAATAATCAGCCGGAACAGTAAAAGAATTAACGACCTGATCACCGAGCTTTTATTATCATCTACGCTTGCTCCTGAAAATATTCGCGAGAAAAGAGCGCTCCAGAATATTCTGGATGAATCCATTTCTACAATCATAGACAGGATTACCCTTAAAAAAGTAAACTGGAAAGTAATTTATCCAAATGAGCCGGCATATATTATGGCTGACCCAATGAAATTACAAATTGCATTTACCAATATTATCATCAATGCTATTGAGGCCATGAATGAAAATAAAGGAGAGCTGGATATTTCTGTGACCAGCCAGAATGGCCATCACCTGGTTTCCATAAAAGATAACGGAACCGGTATCAGCAAAGAACTCCTGCCACATTTGTTTGAACCTTATTTTACCATCAAGAGAAATGGGCTGGGACTTGGTCTGGCTACAACGCTCAATATCATTCAATCCCATAAAGCAACGATCGACGTACAAAGCAGTGTGGACGAGGGGTCGAATTTTATTCTTAAGTTCGAGAAAGTCTGAAGAAAGTGTGAGAGTGTGAGAGTGTGAGAGTGTGAGAGTGTTTGAGATTTTTTATATTCTCACACTCTCACACTTTTAACTTTCTTTCAGTATTTTCAGCAACACTTTCTCTGATGCTGTAAGACCGGAACTTTCTTCTGAATCTTCAGTATTGTCCAGTGAACGCGAATAACGCGCGAAATTATTTTCTTCATAAAGCCTCAGAAGACCCGGATGCACATAATATTTCTTGCAGATAGCCCTTGAATTCCCCAGTTTTTTGCTGACTGAATCCAACACCGCTACGATATTTTTTTTCCTTTCAGCTTCTGTCGTAACTTCTTCAAGTGAAAAAAGCGTCTCCAAAGCATGAACAGACCCGGCCCAGGTCCTGAAGTCTTTTGCACTAAAATCCTTACCCGTGGATTTCTTAATATATTCATTCACCATTCCAGATTCTATGATCCGGCGATTTCCGCTTTCGTCATAGTATTGAAATAATTCCTTGCCAGGTATATCACGGCATTGTTCAACTGTCCTTGCCAGCTTTTTATTTTTAAGTGTGATATCATGCTGAATACCTTTTTTCCCTCTGAATGCAAACCGCATCCTGTCGCCTGTAATAGAAACATGTTTGCCTTTCAATGTGGTCAGTCCGTATGATCCGTAAAGCTTCTCGTAATTGCTATTGCCAATACGGATATAGGTTCTTTCCATGAGACTGATTACAGTAGCCAAAACCTTTTCCTGATTTAATTCCTTGATTTGCAGATCATTCTCCAATTGAGCACGAAGTCGCGGCAGCAATTTGCCGAATTCATACAGCCGGTGAAATTTTGTTTCACTCCTTACATGAGCCCAAAGACTATGATAGCGGTACTGTTTTCTTTTCCTTACATCCAGGCCGGTTGCCTGAATATGACCATTTTCCAGAGGACAGATCCATACGTCTGTCCAGGCCGGAGGAATAGCCAGTTTCTTAATCCGCTTTATTATTAGGTGGTCCTTTATGGTTCTGCCTTCAATGATATAGGTAAAACCTTTCCCCTTACGAAAGCGCAGAATCCCGGGCATATTATCTCTTACATAAGTAAGATTAACCGCCTGAGCCGCTTTTTCATAATCTTTATCAGCTTTCAGAAGCTCTGCATGGGAAAGGGTGAGGACAGGCTCATCCATTTTCGCTGGTTTTAAAGTTTTTATATCCTGCGCCATCCCATTTTTGGAATATCGGTATGTGATTTGAATCATTTTAATAAAACCTGGGACTAGAACGAAAAAAAATGCTTTATGGATATAAAGGAATTCAATTTTATGGACGGAATGGCCAAGACTCAGGTGCTTGCCACAGATGGCGTATATCTGGCTGAACGGAATGACGGTAGTTTTCGCATCAGCCTTTATCAGTTAAGTGATTTTTATGTAGAAATATATTATCATAAAACACGTTGTTTCTATATATGCATACGGAGTTTCAATGAAGTCGGAGAGCTCTTTCCTTATCTGCAGGATATTGACATTTCAGAAGTATATAAAATGATATATACCGCTTCCTAATCCAGTCCGTTTATATTAGTTATCGCACCGATCCTGATTGTGAATCAAATTCCACAGTCATTTTATTTTTCGTATAAAATCAATCCCATTAAGCTTTTTGAGAATAAGACCGTCAAATGTCATATTATCTTAACTTTAGCCCATAAATCGAGTCCCGGATAAAGAGAATTCTACCCAGGTAATAACCATTTCAATAATCAGGATACTGGTCATGGTGATCAGATAGATCAGGATCCAGGGGCAAATTTCAAAAACACAGTAAATGAAAAAACCGCTTAGTATATTAAGCCTGGCTATTATTTATTTTAATCCTGTATCATCTCAAACAACATACCATACTGCCATAGGATTAAGGCTGGGTACAGGTTATTCAGATCTGCTGTCATTGTCGCTGAAAACTTTTATATCAGATGGCCCCGGGGCATTGGAATTCAACCTGGGTGTAAAACCATCAACAGATTATGTGACCGGATGTTGTGCAATGGATTATAGTGCCGTAACGATGATTTCTGTTTCGGCTTCATATCAGTATCATGTTCCCATCACTGCATTGCCGGGCCTTCAATGGTTTATAGGTGGGGGTTTCACCCTTAACAACTCATTTTCCAGCAACAGTCAATACAGCGGAATTGGTTTGGGTTTATTCCCGACCGGCGGAGGTGATTATAAGTTCGGAAAAATTCCGCTGGATGTTTCCATTGACATAAGACCAACATTCCGGATCGCTTCTCCGCAATATTACAATTACGAGAATTTTTATTTTCCTGATTTTGGATTTTCAGCCCGATATACTATTTATTAGGCCTAAAGCTTAAAGCCTAAAGCCTAAAGCTTAAAGCCTAAAGCCTAAAGCTTAAAGCCTAAAGCCTAAGCTTAAAGCTAAAGGCAAAACACTTATTCTTTTGAGAATTCGTGGATGAATTTTGTCAGTAGAAAATTTAATTATTAATCATTAACTAGCACTTTAAAAGCCTTAAGCCTTATGCCTTAAGCCTTGAGCCCGAAAAATGGAATCACAACATCATATATTCGAGCGTTTAAAAGTCTGCATCCTGGTTCCTACTTACAACAATGCAAAAACCCTTGAAAACCTGTTGCATGATCTGAAGGTTTTTGATGCATATATCATTGTTGTGAACGATGGCTCAACAGACGATACTGAAAAAATTCTTTTAAGGTTCGCGGGAATTCATTCCATTTCATATTCACCTAACCGGGGTAAAGGTTATGCGCTGCGAAAGGGGTTTCGGGTGGCCGTTGATCAGGGTTTCGATTATGCTATTTCCATAGATTCAGATGGTCAGCATTTTGCAAAAGATGTCCCGGCATTTCTCAGAGCACTCGAAAATAATCCCGGATCTCTGATTATTGGAGCACGAAATATGGATCAGCATTCCGTTCCGGCTAAAAGCAGTTTCGGTCATAAGTTTTCAAATTTCTGGTTCCGTGTTGAAACTGGAATTGAACTTCCGGATACACAATCGGGTTTCAGGCTATATCCGGTGGCAAGGTTGCAATCCATGTCTTTTATAACAAGGCGATTTGAATTCGAAATCGAAGTGATCGTCCGGGCCGCCTGGAAGGGTATTCCCGTAATTTCAGTTCCAGTTTCAGTTTATTACGCATCACCGGAAGAAAGAATTTCGCACTTCAGACCCTTTATAGATTTTACCCGGATCAGCATATTAAATACTTTTCTTGTCTTTATTAGTTTTATCTATATAAAACCACGAGACCTCCTGAGACGTTTATTTCTTAAAGGGAAATGGAAGGAAGTATTGGTGGATGAAATTTTTGACCCTTCCCAGTCAGATGTGAAGAAATCAGTTTCTGTTGGATTCGGTATATTTATGGGTATTCTGCCCATTTGGGGATTTCAATTGATAGTCGCTATTTTTATCGCAGTATTATTGCGTTTGAATAAGGGCCTGGTCATCCTGTTTGCGAATATCAGTATTCCTCCTATGATCCCGATTATTATTTACACCAGTTATCAGTTTGGGACTTTCTGGATGCCAGGTTCTGCACAGCCGGTTTCCTTAACAAAATCACTCAGTTTATCAGCTATCCGGTATAACTTCAAACAATACCTTGCAGGCAGTATCAGCCTCGCAGTAATAGCCGGATTGGTCTCAGGACTGATTAGCTTTGTTTTGCTTAAAATGTTCAGCAAAAAAAACAGGGTCGTTCTTTAGCAATGGCAAAACCATTTCTTTATATCTACGATTATTTTGCAGCTAACCGGAAGGTTTTTTTCACGGTCTTCATCAGTTTGTTCCTGATAACTGGCTTTTTCGCTATTAAAATAAAACCTGAAGAAGATATTTCCAAGATACTTCCCAGGGATCGACAGTCGGCCAAATTGAACGAACTGTTCCAGAATGCCCGTTTCGCTGACAAACTCGTTCTGATGGTTTCCATGAAGGACAGTACCAGGACATCCCAGGAAAACCTGGCTGGTTTTTCAGATTCATTTGCATCCACCCTTCGAACAAAATATCCGGAACTCATACTCTCCGTGGAAGAAAGAGTAAACGACAGCCTGGTTCCCCAGTTAATGGATTTGGTAAATAATCATTTGCCCCTTTTTCTTGAGCCTGAGGATTATATTTATTTCGACAGCCTCGACAACCAGGAACGTCTTAAAGAAATTTTATCACGGGATATTCAAACCCTCTCGTCACCTGCCGGATTTCTTATGAAATCCATTATTAGCAGGGATCCTTTGGAGATTACGAATCCTGCACTAAAAAAAATTCGTCAGATACAGTATGATGAAAATTTCGATTTGTACGATGGCCATGTCGTCAGTAAGGACGGACGTTATATGCTTCTTTTCGTCAGTCCGGCATTTCCTCCCGACAATACCGGCAAAAATGGCCAACTCCTGAAAGGAATGGATAAAATCATAACCGGGCTTCAGCAAAATGACTTTCCTTCAGTAAATGCAAATTATTTTGGCGGAGTGGCCGTTGCTGCAGGAAATGCTGCCCAGCTCAGGGCAGATTCCATTCTTACTCTTGGAATCACCTCAATATTCCTGGTATTATTTATCAGCTGGTATTTTAAAAAGAAAAGAGCGCCCCTGCTGATCCTGCTGCCTGTAATCATGGGCGCATTATTTTCTCTTAGTATCATGTACTGGATTAAAGGGACCATCTCCGTAATTGCCCTGGCAGCAGGTTCGATAGTGCTTGGCATTGCCATAAATTATTCATTGCATGTTTATAATCATTTCCGCCACCGGAGGGATATGCGTGCTGTTTTAGACGACCTCAGTTTTCCGCTCACCATCGGAGGATTTACTACCATCGGCGGTTTTTTTTGTCTTCAGTTTGTTCAATCAGAAATCTTAAAGGACCTCGGATTGTTTGCTGCTTTCTGTCTTATTGGAGCTTCGCTGAGTTCCCTGATCTTTCTACCTCAATTGATACCACCATCAGATGCAAATAATTCTGTAAAGACACAGGGAGAGAGGGATTCCTGGATTCTTCAGCTGGCAAATTATCATCCTGAAAAAAATAAATGGCTGGTCGGATTAATTTTTATTATGACCATCGTGTTTGCTTTTTTTGTAAACAGGGTGGGATTTGACCAGGATATGATGCATATGAATTATATGCCTGAGAAATTAAAAACGGCTGAATCCACACTGAATAAAATCAATGATTACAGCCTGCGCTCAGTCTATATTATTGCAGAAGGAAGTAATCTTGAGTCTGCATTGAATAAACAGCAAATCGTCAACACGAAAATAAAGGCACTTCAACAAAATAAACTAATCAAAAAATCTTCAGGCATTTTTCATTTGCTTATTTCAGATTCATTGCAGAAAGAAAGAATTAAATATTGGAATAATTACTGGACAGTAAAAAGAAAATCAGGCTTACTCAACAGCCTGGAAAATGCGGGTAAACCGCTTGGATTTCGCGAGTCAGCTTTCCAGCCAGTCACTCAAATGCTCAATACTGTTTACCGGCCACTTGATCCGGTTGAAACTAATATGCTCAGGAATGGATTTGCCAATGAATACATCATAGAAAAACCTGATCATGTTGAACTTATCAGCTTAGTAAAAGCAGAGCCGGAATGTAAAAAACTGATTTATCAGGATTTTTCCTCTGTTTCGGATGTCACTGTAACAGACAGACAATACATGACTTCAAAACTTCTGGATGTTGTAACTGCAGATTTCAACCAGATCGGATGGATGGTTTCCCTGCTTGTATTCGGAGTGCTCCTCCTTACCTACGGCAGGATAGAACTCTCCCTGGTTTCTTTTATTCCGATGGTGATTGCTTTTATTTGGATCCTGGGTATAATGGGGCTTGCAGGACTCCAATTCAATATCGTAAATATTATTTTGTCCGCCCTCATCTTCGGTCTAGGGGATGATTATAGCCTGTTCATAATGGATGGATTACTTCAGGAATATAAAACCGGCAAGAAAAATTTGTCGAGTTATAAATCATCCATTGCTCTTTCAGTCATTACGACACTGGCAGGACTCGGTGTTTTGATATTTGCCAGACATCCTGCATTGCGATCCTTAGCGTTTATTTCAATAACCGGAATTTTAAGTGTTGTACTGGTAGCACAGGTACTGATTCCTTTTTTCTTTGATTTTCTCGTACGTAACCGTATCAGGAACGGACGTTTTCCATGGACAGCCACAGGGTTATTCAAATCAGTATTCTCATTAAGTTATTTCGGATTGGGAAGTTTGCTCGTAACCTTCCTGGGGATTTTTCTGATCAAACTGAATCCATTTGCAAAATCAGGATCAAAATATCTTTACCACAGGATACTTTCAGCCTACACCTGGTCCGTCCTATATATTATGGGTAATGTGAAAAAGAAAATCATTAATCCCCAGCATGAAAATTTCTCAAAACCAGTTGTACTCATTTCCAATCACCAGTCTTTCTTGGATATACTTATCATGACAATGCTGTATCCAAAAGTGATTTTACTTACCAATCACTGGGTTTGGAATTCACCCTTATTTGGATGGCTCGTAAGAATGGCAGGTTATTATCCGGTGGCCAGGGGTATTGAAAATAGTATTGATTACCTGGAAGAACAGGTAAAAGCAGGATATTCGATAGCTGTTTTCCCGGAAGGGACAAGATCTCCGGATGAACACATAAGAAGATTTCATAAAGGCGCTTTTTTCATAGCTGAGAAATTAAACATGGATATTCTTCCAGTGCTGATTCACGGTACGGGCTATACGATGTCAAAGGGAGATTTTTTATTGAAAGATGGTTTTATTACAATCAAATATCTGCCCAGAGTAAAAGCGGGTGACCTTTTTTTCGGTGTGGATTATGCAGAAAGAGCTAAATTTCTCGGGAGGTATTTCAGACAGCAATATGCTAAACTCAAAGAAGAACTTGAACAACCCCGCTATTTCAGGGAGAAATTGATTTATAATTATATCTATAAAGGACCTGTGCTGGAATGGTATTTACGCGTTAAGATCCGATTGGAAAAGGATTATAAAACTTTTCATGATCTTCTTCCCAAGCAGGGTCGTATTCTTGATATCGGATGTGGATATGGGTTTATGAGTTATATGCTCCAGTTTGCAGCGCAGGAACGTGAAATCTTTGGATACGATTATGACGAAGAAAAAATTGAAGTGGCGAATCATTGTTTTAGCCGGAATAAAAATATTCGGTTTTTTAATGCCGATATTAATAAAATCCAGGTAGGTCCCGCTGACGCCATTATCCTTTCAGATGTTTTACATTATCTGCAACCTGATCAGCAGGAATTTCTTTTACAAAAATGCATGCATGCTCTTCAGGATGATGGAATATTGCTCATCCGCGATGGGAATTGTGATTTGAAAAAAAGGCATAAACGAACACGACTCACGGAAGTTTTTTCAACCAGGATTCTTTCATTTAATAAAACGGTCGGTCAACCTTTGCATTTCATTTCCGGAAGAAGCATTCAGGAAATGGCCCGGCAACACGGCATGGATTGCAGATCCCTCGACCAGTCCGAGAATACCTCAAACCAGCTTTTTGTGATCACCCATCCCGTAAAATCCTATGAAAAAGTTTGATGTCCTGATAATTGGAACAGGTATGGGCGGCCTTGTCTGCGGTAATATTCTTTCAAGAGAAGGATATTCAGTATGCATGGTAGAAAAAAATAAACAACTGGGAGGCTGTCTTCAGATTTATGTGCGTGATAAAGTAATATTTGATTCGGGTGTACATTATATCGGTGCACTGGATAAGGGACAAAATCTCTACCAGATTTTCAAATGGCTGGGCCTGATGGATAAACTGAAACTGGAAAAAATGGATCCTGCCTTTGACCGTATTCTGCTGGATGGGGAAGAAAAGGAATATCCGATCATGCAGGGATATGATGCTTTTGAGAAAGAGATGATCCGGAATTTTCCGGAAGAAGAAATAGCAATCCGTAAATATACAAGAACCATTATAGAAATTTGTGACAGTTTCCCGCTTTACCGGTTGCATTTGGAAGAAGATGTTGAAAAGAAAAAAGAAGCCATGCAGGTTTCTGCCAGGCAGTTCATAGAATCCATTACAAAAAATGAAAATCTGCGCGCAGTTTTAGCGGGTAATAATATGTTGTATGCGGGAACCGGAGAAACGACTCCTTTTTACATTCATGCACTTACAGTAAACAGTTATATGGAATCTGCCTGGCGATGCCTGGAGGGAGGTTCTCAGATTGCAAAAATTCTTTCAAAAAATATTTCGGAAGCAGGTGGAATGGTGATCAAAAACAGGGAGGTGAAAAAGCTGGAAACAGAAAAAGGACTGATTGTAGGTGCCAGTCTGAGTGACGGCACCACAATACGTGCAAAATATTTTATTTCGAATACCACACCCGCCGGGACATACCGGTTGTTGGATGCCGGCCTGATTCGTCCGGCAACCAGAAAAAGGGTGGAGGCTATGCAGAACACTGTTTCTTCATTTATCCTGAACATTGTTTTTAAAAAGAAGCATTTTCCATATTTTAAACACAATTATTACTATCATAAATCCGGCAAGGCCTGGGAAATGGAAACATATAATGAAAACAACTGGCCGCTGGGATATGCGATTTATCTCTCACCGGGTGCGAAAAATGAATTTGCCACCGGGATGACTATTTTTGCCTATATGCGGTATGATGAAGTGCGGCACTGGGCCTCCAGTTTTAATACAGTTTCTTTGAAACAAAACAGGGGAGCAGCATATGAAACTTTTAAAAATAAAAAAGCTGAACAGCTTTTAAACAGGGTGGAAGAAAGATTTCCAGGTTTAAGAAAATCCATTTTGCATTGTTATACTTCAACGCCTTTAACCTTCCGTGATTATATTGGCAATGAGGATGGAAATCTCTACGGAACCGCGAAAGATTATCAGAATCCTCTGGGAACGCTCATTTCACCGAAAACCAGGATACCGAATCTATTTCTTACAGGACAATACCTGAATCTGCACGGGATTCTCGGCACCGCCATCAGTGGAATGATTACCTCTATTGCCCTGACAGGCAGGAACGATTTTATAGAAAAAATTAGAAATGCCTGAGCCCAAAAAAATAAGAAAAATACTGGCAGGGATTTTCGGAGTGATAGCCCTGCTTATTATAGCAGGTGTCATTTATCTCCTGATTGTATCCAGGACGAATCCACCTGCCGTATCGGACAAGACGGCTTTAAGCTGGCAACGAACTGAACCAGGCCCCGGATTTTATACCTTGAAAAATAACTGGTTCAGGAAAAGCAAATCAGGATTATTCGAATTGTATGTGGAAGGTCAGCCTTTTGAACGCGGCGTTGTGAATGGTAAATTAACGGAAGAACTGATCCGGCTGCAGGAAGACTATTTCAATGAACAGATCAACCGTATGGTTCCTTCCCGGTTTTACCGGCATTTTTTAAAATATGTAATAGGTTGGTTTAATAGGGACCTGGACAAACATATTACCGAAGAGGATAAAGAAGAGATTTATGGAATTTCTACTTCAGCTTCGGAAAAATATAATTATATCGGTAATAACTATCAGCGTATCCTTAATTATCATGCAGCACATGATATTGGCCATGCTTTGCAAAACCTGGCCCTGGTGGGATGTACATCCTTTGGCACATGGGGATCCAGATCAGCTGACAGCTCAATGATTATCGGAAGAAATTTTGATTTTTATGTAGGGGATCATTTCTCAGAAAATAAAATTGTTTCTTTTGAGAACCCTGCAGACGGATTTAAGTTTATGTCGGTTACCTGGGCCGGTTTTATCGGTGTGGTTTCCGGAATGAATGAAAAAGGACTAACGGTAACCATCAACGCAGCTAAATCGGATATTCCATCCGGTTCAGCTACGCCGGTTTCTCTTGTAGCCCGTGAAATATTACAATATGCGGGAAATATTTCTGAAGCGATGGCGATTGCAAAAAAGCGAAAGATGTTTGTTTCAGAATCTTTTCTGATCGGATCAGCTGAAGATGGCAGAGCCGTCATTATTGAAAAAACTCCGGATTCTGTTGGTCTTTATGATCCTGGAAAAAATGAAATCATCTGCGCCAATCATTTCCAAAGTAATCAACTTAAAGAATTAAAATCCAACAGGATTCAAATAAGGCAAAGTGCTTCCGATTACCGTTATCAGAGAGTAAGAGAGCTGCTCGACGCAACAGATAAAAACACATTGCAACAAACGGTCAGAATTCTGCGAGACAGGAGGGGTATGGAAAATACAGATATTGGTCTGGGTAATGAAAAAGCAATTAATCAGCTCATTGCCCATCATTCCATCATATTTGAGCCCCAGAAGAAACAGGTTTGGGTTTCCACCGGGCCATGGCAATTGGGGGAATTTGTTTGTTACGACCTGAATAAAGTATTTTCACTTAAGGGAATGAAATCAAACAAGGAAATTTCGGATAGCAGTCTCAACATTCCCGCTGATAGTTTTCTCCTGACAGATCAATACCGGCATTTTTTAGACTTCCGCAGATATAAAAAAGAACTGAGTGAAGGAATAGAAGTAAACCCTGACAGCCTGATTGTAAGCAATCCGAATTTCTATCAATCATACCAGCTTGCAGGGAACGAGATGTTTAAGAAGAAATTATATAAAACTGCGGAACAATATTATCGGATAGCGCTTTCAAAAGAAATCGCCACTAAAAATGAAGAAAACGATATTCGCAGGCAGATTGACAGATGTGAGGAGCGATTGCGTTGAGTATAAGAGTATAAGAGTATAAGAGTATATGAGTGAAATTGTAGGGTTTAAATTAAATATTTTAAGAAAATAATGATGATTATTATGAAATTTAGATCTCTTCCTCCTACACTCCTATACTCTTATACTCCTATACTCTTATACTCTTGTAATAGCTCTCTATGATTTTAGGCATCGGCATCGATATCATTGAAGTAGAACGCATCGCCAACAGTGTTGGAAGGGATACTGGATTCCGTGAGCTTGTATTTTCCAGGGGAGAAATAAAATATTGCAATTCAAAAGCTTCACCATATGAACACTATGCGGCAAGATTTGCAGCAAAAGAAGCATTTATGAAGGCCCTGGGCAGTGGATGGAGCAGTGGGTTATCATTTAATGAAATTGAAATTGTAAATCTGGAGAACGGGAAACCTGTTTTACAAATCTCGGGACAGACTGAAAAAGAGCTGGCACACCTGGGAATACAAATCATCCATGTTTCTCTTTCTCATTTAAAAACCATGGCAACAGCCTTCGTTATCCTGGAATCATGAACAATTCATCAGGTAAAATATTTCTCAACCAGCCGGAGATTCGGAAAAACCAGGAAAACAAAATGCATGATCTCCTGGCTTATCTCAAGACTAATTCACCCTATTATCAAAAAATCTTCAGAGAACATAAAATAGATCCGGATAAGATCCGTCATCTGGAAGATCTGAAATGGATACCTGCAACAGGCAAGGAAGAACTGCAATTATATAACGATGAGTTTCTTTGCGTTCCTCTTTCTTCGGTGATTGAATATACTTCCACTTCAGGAACCCTGGGTGCACCCGTTACAATAGCCCTTACAGAAAGAGATCTTCAAAGACTTGCATATAATGAATTCAAATCATTTAGCTGTGCAGGCTGCGGATCCGAAGATATTTTTCAGTTGCTGCTTACACTGGATCGTCAGTTCATGGCGGGGATGGCATATTATTCCGGAATACGAAAGCTCGGGGCAGCCGTCATTCGTGTGGGGCCAGGCGTGCCTTCCCTTCAATGGGAAACTATTTTCCGGCTTAAGACTACGGTTTTGGTAGCGGTACCCTCTTTTATTTTGAAACTAATTCAATATGCATCGGACCATAATATCGATCTGACAGATTCATCCATCAAAAAAGCAATTTGCATCGGTGAAAATATCCGGCAGCCGGATTTCTCATTGAATGTATTGGGAAAGAAAATTACAGACAATTGGAATCTGAAACTTTTTTCTACCTATGCATCCACCGAAATGCAAACAGCATTTACGGAATGTGAAGCCGGTAAAGGAGGTCATCACCAGCCTGATCTGGTTATTGTTGAAATTTTGAATGACCAGGGTCAGCCAGTTCAAAAAGGCGAAGCTGGTGAGGTAACCATCAGTACATTGGGCGTGGAGGGAATGCCCCTGTTAAGATATAAAACGGGTGATATTTGCATTGCACATGATGAGCCCTGTATCTGCGGCCGGCATACGTTGAGATTATCTCCAGTAATTGGAAGAAAAAAACAAATGATAAAGTTTAAGGGAACAACTTTGTTTGCACCAGCGCTTTTCGATTTGCTTACTGGAATGGAAGACATTTCAGATTACGTGGCAGAAGTATTTTCAAATGAAATCGGAACCGATGAAGTATTACTGTACATCTTACCAATTAAAAATACCGAAGAGTCGGATCACCGCATTCGGGCTTATCTGCAAGCCAGATTGCGGGTAACACCTCACATTAAATATGTGACCGCTGAAGAAATACAAAAACTCCAATTTCCCGGAGAAAGCAGGAAACCGGTGAAATTTATTGATAAAAGAATATAGTTGACTGTAGGCAGTTGACAGATGACAGGGTCTTGAAATATAATAACTATGGTTTTCAAATTGAAATTTCTTTTTCTGTTTAATATTTCTTGCTTGATCTTTTTTTCAACAAAGGCTAAAAAATTCAGTCAACTGTCAACTGCCTCCTGTCAGCTGTATATTATTGACAGGACCGCTTTTTACAAAGCCATGGAAGAAAGCAATAAGGACCTGGTAAATGCCCAACTGAAAGAATTGCAAACGGTGCCTGCTGAAATCCAGGATGCATTTACAGGAGCTTTACTCATGAAAAAGGCAGGTTTTAATGCCCCGCCTGCTATAAAGTTGCGCCTGTTTAAGGCGGGACGTAAAATGCTGGAAGCAGCAATCAGAGACGATCCTGAAAATACGGAATATCGCTTTCTGAGGCTGATAATTCAGGAACATGCTCCGGGTGTCCTTGGTTATAAAAATGATATAGAAAAAGACAGTGAATTCATACAGAAATCTTATAAATTATTACCGGATGAGCTACAGCAAATCATCGTCAGTTACAGCAAAAAATCGAAGTTTTTAAAGCTTGAGGTTTCTTAACTTCGAGCCTACAATGGGCAAAAAAGTATTAGCGTTATTTTATTCGCAATCCGGCCAATTAGAACAGATTATAGATCATTTTACCCTGCCTTTTACCCAGGCGGGAGCGTCGGTGGAAAAGCTGCACGTTTATCCGGTACAGCCATATCCGTTTCCGTGGACAGGCAAATCGTTTTTTTCAGTAATGCCCGACTGTGTATTGCAGGTTCCCGGTCAGCTTCAGCCCTTCTCTTTTAAAGAATCAAAATACGATCTGATCATTCTGGGATACCAGCCATGGTTTCTTTCACCCAGCATACCTTCCAACACTATTTTATTTGATCCTGTTTTCAGAGAGCTGGCAAAGAATTCGCCTGTCATTACTATTACAGGGGCCAGAAATATGTGGCTCAGCGCTATGGAGAAGATCAAACCGGTACTAAAAAATATGGATGCTCCTCTGGTGGGGAATATTGCCCTGGTGGACCGTCACCATAATTTTATAAGTTTCGTTACTATCTTTTACTGGATGTTCAAAGCAAAGAAGGAACGTTTTTTAAATATATTTCCCATACCCGGTGTATCAGAACAGGATATATTAAATACAAAAGCTTATGGTGAAGCTGCCATTCCATATCTTGAAAAAGGTAACTGGCATGGATTTCAGGATGAAATGGTAAAGCAGGGTGCTGTCCCGGTAAAGTATGCCTTGATGTTTATTGAGAGCAAAGCGAGGAAGATATTTAAAGTCTGGGCAGGTATTATTTCCAGGCGCAAAAAAAGAGATGCCTGGCTTGTTGCATTCAAATATTATCTTTTAATTGCGCTATTTATAGCGGCCCCGATTATCCTTACGGTAGATGCGATTTTTTTCAAACCATTTCTATCCGGGCGAATTAGAAGACAAAAACAATATTATTCAGGCGTGAATTAATCCGGTAATGAAGATGGAGTTCAAAGAGGTATATATCACAAAAACGGCAACTTATTTCCCCAATGAACCGGTATCCAATGACGAGATGGAAGAGTTCCTTGGCCTGATCAATAAAAGCCCCTCCAAATCAAAACGTATAGTTCTGCGCAATAATGGGATCAAGAACCGGTTTTATGCCCTGACTAAAGAAGGAAAACCCACGCACACCAACGCGGAAATGACCGCTCTCGCCATCAGGAAAATGCTGGACAATGATGGGGAACAAATCAAAGCCATCGATCTGCTGGTTTGTGGAACTTCATCCCCAGACCAGATTATGCCATCACATGCAGTAATGGTTCATGGGGAACTGCCCGAAGCAGAAGCGATTGAAGTGGTTTCACCCTCCGGAGTCTGCTGTGCGGGTATGCATGCCCTGAAATATGCGTATATGTCTGTAAAAACAGGCGATGCACAGCACGCGGTTGCTACCGGATCAGAACGTTTTTCAGCTGCACTTAAATCTGAGATATTTGAAGATGAAGCCAGGAAACTCAAGGAATTGGAGGACAATCCTTATATCGGATTTGAAAAAGAATTCCTACGTTGGATGTTGTCAGACGGAGCATCTGCTTTTTTGCTGACAGATAAAATGAACACGACAGGTTTTAGTTTGAGGATTGAATGGATAGAAGGTGTTTCTTATGCGCACAAAAAAGAAGCCTGTATGTATATGGGTGGTGAAAAACTCGAAACAGGAAACCTTAAGGGATACCTGGATTATACGCCGGAAGAAATTCAGGCTAAATCCATCATGAGTATTAAACAGGATGTAAAACTCTTAAGCGAAAATATAGTACCGCTTGGTGGAATTAAACTTTCAAAACTTTTCAAAGAAAAAGGCCTTGATCCGGCAGATGTTGATTACTTCCTTCCGCATATGTCGAGTGATTTCTTCCGCACCAAGATTTATGACCAGTTGATTAAAAACGGCACACCGATCCCTTACGAAAAATGGGTTATAAATCTAAGTACACTTGGAAATGTCGGGGCCGCCTCTGTTTATTTTATGGTGGATGAGGTTTTTAAAAGTGGTAAATTGAAAGCCGGACAAAAGATTTTGTTGCTAGTACCGGAAAGTTCGAGATTCTCCTATATGTATGCGTTGCTTACGGTATGTTAAAGCCTAAAGCCTAAAGCCCAAAGCCTAAAGCCTAAAGCTTAAAGCCCAAAGCCTAAAGCCTCAGAATTCAACCGCCAACCGCCAACAGTCAACCGCCAACCAAAAAAAGCTTTGGGCTTAAAATATGAAAAAAGAAGAAATCCCCCAGGACCTTGGTGCACTCGGAAAAATCACCGGTGAAGTGGTATACGCCGTGGATGAATCCGGTAAATATGGCACAGCCCTGAGCAACGGATGGGAAGTGAAATCATCTGCGCTGGAAGTGGCATGGAAAGATGTTGAACAACGTATTGAAGCAGCCCGTCAAAAAGTAATTAATAAAGAAGCCAGCCCCCTTTTATTTTTCATGGAATACCGCGTGATGGATATTCCCATCGTGGCAGCCTATACTGGTTTTTGGAAATGGCAGGTTAAAAAACATATGAAGTATTCTGTCTTTGAAAAACTTTCCCAATCAAAACTTGAAAAATATGCAGTTTTATTTGAAGTGTCTGTGGAAGATTTAAAAACAATGCATATACATGAAGCTTGACTTTAAGCACACGCAGGCAGCCCATTGTGAAAACGGTGTTACTACCAGTCTACTCCGGCATCACGGAGTAAACCAGATTACAGAACCTCTTGCCTTCGGTATCGGTTCGGGACTATTCTACATTTATATTCCCTTTATGATAATCAATAACGGCCCTGCGATTGCTTTTCGCACCCAGCCCGGATTGATTTTTAAAAGAACCTGTAAGGCTCTTGGTATTAAAGTGGAGAGAAAAAAATTCAGATCAAAGCAGGAAGCCGAAAGAATTTTGATGGAATGCCTGGCCGCAGGTCAGCCTGTAGGATGCCAGGTAGGAGTTTATTACCTGACTTATTTTCCCAAGGAATACCGCTTTCATTTTAATGCACATAACCTGATCGTATTTGGAAAAGAGGAAGACAATTACCTGATAAGCGATCCGGTCATGGAAATGGCAACTTCGTTGAGCAGTTACGAACTGGAAAGGGTTCGTTTTGCAAAAGGAGCCTTTGCTCCGCGGGGTCAGTTGTATTATCCCAAAGTAAAACAGGAAGTAACAAACGAACAGATAAAAAAGGCGATTAAGAAAGGCATCAAACGCAATGCATTCCTGATGCTGCACATACCTGGACCGATCACAGGTATAAATGGAATTCGTTATACAGCTAAAAAAATAAGACAATGGCGGGATAAACTTGGTCCCCAGAAAGCGGGAAGCTACCTTGCCCAACTGGTACGTATGCAGGAAGAAATCGGAACAGGCGGTGGAGGATTCCGATTTATATACGGAGCATTTTTACAGGAAGCTTATGCATATATACCCCTGGATGAACTGGCAGATCTATCCAGACAGTTTACAAAAGCAGGTGATGTCTGGCGCTCGGCGGCAGTCCAGGCTGCAGGAATTTATAAAGGGCGTATCGGCAGCCAGGCAGATTTCAATGTGATGAGCGATTATCTTTATACAGTAGCCGATATAGAAAAACAGGCCTTTCAGGCATTGTCAAAAATAAAGTGGCCGGAATGAACAGTCACGCCATAGTCATTAAAGACCTGGAATTCCAGTATCCGGGGAGAGAAGGCGTTTTTTTCAAAAATTTTAATCTACAGATCAGCGCAGGTGAAAGATTTGGGTTATTCGGACCAAATGGTGCAGGAAAAACCACTCTCATGAACCTGATGACCGGCATCCTGAAATATTCTGGAGGAAGTATTAAACTGCTTGAACACGAAATCAATCACCATCCGAAATACGTCAACAGTATATTTGGATTTGTACCACAGGATTTCTCATTTTATCCCGAATTATCACCCAGGGAAAACCTGGCCTTCTATGGTGCATGGTACGGACTTACACGCCGGCAAATTAAAAACAGGACAGAAGAATTACTCGAAATACTTGGTTTAACTTCTGTAGGGAATCGTGACTTAATAACATTCTCGGGAGGTATGAAGCGGAGGGTCAATCTGGCCATCGGTGTTATGCACGAACCAAAGGTTTTATTTCTGGATGAACCGACCGTGGGTGTTGACGTTCAGTCACGACACGCCATCATCAACTATCTTAAGAAACAAAATGAAACCGGTACCACACTCATATATTCTTCACATCAACTGGAAGAAGCAGCCGAATTATGTAATAAAATTGCGCTGATCGATGATGGAAAAATAATCGCACACGACAGTCTGGACGTTCTGTTATCAGAACACGGTCATGAGGGAATGGAAGGATTATTTCTTGAACTCACAGGTAAAAGTTTCCGGGACTGATATGCATATACTCTGGGCAACCATAATAAAAGATATGAAAATCCTCCTGCGCGACAGGGTAGGACTCTTCATGATGTTTTTTATGCCCATTCTCTTTGTTGTTGTTATTACAAGTGTTCAGAACAGCACATTTGAACTCGTAAACAACAATAAAATTTCCCTTGTCATTTATAATAATGATAACGATAGTCTAAGCCTGAAGCTGATCAATGAGATCAGTAAAATCGGATTATTCAAATTGCAGATTTCCGATTCTGCCGTGACTGAAAATAAAATTTCATCACATATACTTAGTAAGGATGCCCTGGTTGCCCTGGTGATCCCGAAAGGTTTTACTAAACTAATTAAGAATAAGGCAGAAGAAATTGCCACGCGCTCATTATCAGATCCTGATTCATTAAATGAGAAATCAACTCCGCTTAAGGAGAAGGCTGATTCCCTGAAAATGTATTATAATCCGGTGATGCAGGCTTCCTTCCGGCATTCTGTGGATGGCGCATTGAATAGTGCAGTTCAGGTTTTACAGGGAGAAGCGATCGTGAAAAAATTATATGAGGCAGTCAACCAGAAAGAAATTCCGCAGGATCTTGAAAAACAGATCCTTTTCGGACAGTTTCCCATTTCAGAAATTCCCCTCTCCAGCAGCGGTAACCGAACCGTGCCCAACGCATCCCAGCACAACGTTCCTGCCTGGACCATTTTTGCTATGTTCTTCATCGTTATATCCCTGGGTGGCGTTATGGTGAGAGAAAAAAACAGTGGAAGTTTTATAAGGTTAAAAACATTACCCGCCAGTTATATGAATGCATTGTTTTCAAAGCAATTCGTTTATCTGCTGGTAACATTTTTGCAGGCCACCGTTGTTTTTCTGATTGGAAATAAATTATTCCCTTATATCGGACTACCAGCCTTAAATCTTCCAGCTGATATCTGGGGACTTCTCACCGTTACGATCGTATGCGGATATTGTGCGGTGAGCTACGCAATTTGTGTCGGAGTCTTTGCAAATACTCCGGAACAATCAAATGGTTTCGGCGCCATTTCCATATTGATTCTCGCCGCTCTCGGAGGATTGCTCGTTCCATCTTTTGCGATGCCGGCCAACCTTCAAAAATTTCTCAGCATCTCGCCACTTCACTGGGCACTCGAAGCTTATTACGGACTCTTTCTGGTAGGGGGAAAACTAAGGGACATATGGATGAATATTCTATCTTTATTGGGTATTACTGCGCTTATTCAACTTTTCACGCTTTACGGTTTAAAAAAGAAAAATTTAATTTAAATAAATATGGAGACAGCTGATTTAAAACGGCAGTTAAAGGAACAGATTATACATTTTCTGAACCTGACCACAGTGAAACCGGAAGACATAAAAGATGATGAACCATTATTCGGAGAAGGTCTCGGCCTGGATTCCATTGACTCCATTGAATTGATTGTGCTTTTGTCGCGCGAATATGGTATCAATATCCAGGATCCGAAAGAAGGAAGAAAAATTCTTTCAGATATAAATACAATGGTAGATTTTATAGAAAAAAACCGAACCAAGTAAACCGCGTCATTTGAGCAGGATCTTTATTACAGGCATGGGTTTGATCAGTGCGATTGGGGATTCTGTAGAAGAAAACAGGATTTCTCTTCAACATGGACGCAGTGGTATTGGAGATATTCAATTTTACCAGACGGCTCACGCAGGTAAGCTTCCATCTGCAGAAGTAAAATATTCCACCGAAGAACTGAATAAAAAAATATTCGGCCGGCGGAATCCCACAATTACACGAACCTCATTACTAGCATTACACGCAGCAGGAGAAGCCATCGAGGACAGTGGATTAACAAAAGAAGCAATCCATTCACCTGATACAGCCCTGGTTGGTGCAACCACAGTAGGCGGCATGTGTCTCACGGATGAATTATATCATGATGCCAATGCAAAAGGTGGGGGAACGCCTTATTTATCTTCCTATGATTATGCATCTGTTACGATGGCGATGCAGGAACGCTTTGGTATATCAGGAGAAATAAGTACTATCAATACGGCATGTTCCTCTTCAGCCAATTCAATTTTATATGGAGCGCGACTGATTCGACATGGATTTGCAAGACGAGTGATCGTGGGTGGCGCAGAGAGTCTCGCTAAATTTACCATCAACGGATTCAATGCATTGAATATTCTTTCTTCAAAACCCTGTGCTCCTTTCGACAGGGATCGCAGCGGATTAAATCTGGGAGAAGGCGCTGCATTTCTTGTACTGGAAAGAGAAGAGGACCTCAAAGGGAAGAAGTCATATGCAATATTATCGGGCTTTGGAAATAAGAACGATGCTTACCATCCTTCCTCCAATTCTCCCGAAGGTCTGGGCCCTTTTCTTTCCATGAAGGAAGCATTAGAGAGCAGCGGATTGAATGAAAGAGATATCAATTATATAAATGCCCATGGAACGGGCACGGAAAATAATGATGAAACAGAAAGCCGTGCAATGATCCGGTTGTTTGAAAAAGTTCCTCCGTTCTCTTCTACTAAATCCTTTACAGGACATACCCTGGGCGCTGCAGGAGCCGTTGAAGCTGTTTACTCCATACTTAGCCTGGTTCACCAGGAACTATATCCGTCTTTATCCTTTCAGAATCCTATTCCCGAAACAGGATTAATTCCGGTGCTTCAATTTATTAAAAAGCCCATGCAACATATCATGTCGAATTCTTTTGGATTCGGAGGTAATTGCAGTACACTGATTTTTTCTAAAACCTGATGCATGGCTTATTTTCATTTACCTGTCTGTATATCGCCACAAAATAGTTTTCCTGAAGTGGATTTGTATCAAATCAGGGAATCAAAAAATAATTTGCTGGAAGTAATGGAACCAGCTTATCCGGGAATACCCGCCGCTGCCAGGAGAAGGATGGGCAAGTCCGTGCGCATGGCCGTAGGAGCCGCTCTTCCGATACTGGAAAAATTTCCTCAACCAGATGGTATCATTATCGCAACGGCCAATGGAGGGATGGAAGACTGTATCAAATTTCTGAATCAGATCGTTGAATATAATGAAGGCCTGCTGACACCGGCCAATTTTGTGCAGAGCACATCCAATGCCGCTGCATCACAGATCGCACTTGTTACAAAAAATCATAACTACAATATTACTCATGTTCACCGGGGCCTTGCGTTTGAAAATGCTTTGATGGATACTATGATGCTGCTTAAAGAAAATAAAGATGCGGGATATCTTCTGGGCAGTACGGATGTAATATCCGCTTACAATTATAATATTGACCGTAATGCAGGATGCTTTCGTGATGAACTGATTTTAAATACCCATCTTTTTCAATCAAAAGCCAAAGGAACCATTCCCGGTGAAGGCGCTTTTATGGTTATGATGAATAATCAAAAGATGGGAGCCAGTGCCGGGCTGAATTCTGTAAAAACAATTCACAGTATAGATCCATTGACAATTTTGAAGACCCTGGAAAAATTTCTCTCAGAAAATTTCATGCCGGGAGAATGGCCTGATCTGTTACTGACAGGAGAAGACGGGGATGAAAGACTGTTGCCATACATTGATATCGTAGAATCTTCTATGGATAAATGTGTTCCAGTTGCACGCTTTAAACATTTCTGCGGTGACTACTGTACGGCATCTTCATTTGCCTGCTGGATTTCGATGCAGATCTTTGAGACAGGAACCATTCCGGAATTACTTATAAAGAAACGAGGAGCAACCAAACCCGTAAGAAAAATACTTATTTACAACAATTTCAGGGGAGCGCAGCACGCTTTTATTCTTGTTTCGGCAGTCTGATTTTATCCGTTGACGGTTGACAGTTGACGGTTGACGGTTGACAGTTGACAGTTGACAGTTGACAGTTGACAGTTGACAGTTGACAGTTGACAGTTGAAAAATAACGGATTTAAAATTAATTCAATTGAACTACTAAAGATTGAATAAATTTCATAAAATTTAATGAGCATGAAATTCATGTCGATGTTAAATAAAAGACCGTCAACTGTCAACCGCCAACCGTCAACCGCTATAACGGTTCTTATCATTCTACTATCCGCCTGCTCTACCAAACCCGACCCATACAAGACCTGGAAAACCGTAAATGGAAATCCTTCCGGCAACAAATATTCTTCCCTGAACGAGATTGACACGTCCAATGTGAAACAACTCACAGTTGCGTGGACTTATCATACGGGAGATGCAGATACGGCAGCACATTCGCAGATACAATGCAATCCCATTATTATTAATGGGATCCTGTTTGGAACTTCTCCGCAACAGAAACTATTTGCATTGGACGCATCAACCGGGAAAGAAATATGGAAATATAAACCCTTCGACAGTGTTCCCGGAGGAAAAGGAATGTATTTCGGTTTAAACAGCAACCGTGGCGTCGCTTACTGGACGGACGGTGCAGATGACGAAAGATTGTTTTATACAGCAGGACCATTTCTTCGTGCCGTCAACGCTAAGACAGGAAAAGCCATAGATTCATTTGGTATTAATGGGAAAGTGGATCTGCGGGAAGGATTGGGAGTTGATGCTTCTGATCTCTTTGTAACAGCAACATCTGCTCCTACGGTTTATAAAGATCTCGTGCTGACGGGCACGAGGGTTTCAGAATCCATGGATGCCGCACCTGGACATATTCGTGCATATAATGTAAGAACGGGGAAGCAGGAGTGGATTTTCCATACCATCCCTTATCCGGGAGAAGAAGGATATGATTCATGGGAAGATAAAAACGCATGGAAGATGACGGGCGGAGCAAATAACTGGATGGGAATGATCATCGATCAGAAGACCGGTATCGCATATATTCCCCTGGGTTCGGCTTCCATGGATTTCTATGGAGGTAAAAAAAGAGGCGCTGATCTGTTCGCTGATTGCATGGTGGCGCTGGATGCCAATACCGGCAAAAAGATATGGCATTATCAATATATTCATCATGATACCTGGGACTGGGATCCGTCATCCGCACCTGTACTTCTAACGGTCAGGCACAATGGAAATGACATCGATGCTGTGGCACAAACTACCAAGACAGGTTTTATATTTTTATTTAATCGCGCAAATGGGGAACCTCTGTTTCCCATTGTTGAAACGCCGGAAGATACGGTAACAGGTCTCGTGGGAGAAAAGCTTTCGCCAACCCAGCCCATTCCTCAAAAACCTGCTGCTTTTGTTCGTCAGTCATTCACTGAAAAAGATCTTAATCCTTATTTGTCGCCGGAAGAATTTGCTGATGTAAAAGCAAAACTGGCAGGATACCATACAGGAACCTTGTTCAAACCTGAATCAAAAGAAGGCACCATCATTTTCCCGGGATTTGACGGAGGAGCGGAGTGGGGCGGTCCCGCTGTTGACCCTTCAGACGCCACACTTTATATTAATGCCAATGAAATGGCCTGGATTCTTAAGATGATTGAAATAAATAATAATGCAAAGGCGAATGAAAATAATAGTACCGCAGGACAAAGATTATATGTTCAGAATTGCATGTCATGCCACGGTGCAGACAGGAAGGGTTCGGGAAACTATCCGTCCATTCTGGATGAAGATAAAAAAATGAATAAGGATCAGTTCATTCAATTCGTTGGCGCTGGCAGAAGGATGATGCCGGCATTTACTTTTTTAAAACCGGAAGAGAAGGAAGCGATAGCAGCCTATGTACTGGACTTAAAATCAGAATTGAATAAACCATTCCATCACGAACTGAGTGAGCTTGAAAAATTCAGACAGGTACCCTATACGATTTCAGGATATAATAAATTTCTTTCCAAATCCGGACTGCCTGCCTTATCACCACCCTGGGGCACACTGACCGCGATCGATTTAAACAGCGGCGATGTGAAATGGAAAACTGTTTTGGGTGAGGACAGCGCATTTGCCGGAAGGCCACAAACGGGAACAGAAAATTATGGAGGACCTGTTATTACTGCCGGAGGATTATTATTTATCGCAGCTACCAAAGACAGGAAAATCAGGGCCTTCAATAAAAGAACCGGCGAACTTTTGTGGGAAACACCATTGCCCAATTCGGGATTCGCTACACCCGCAACCTATGAAATCAACGGGAAACAATTTGTGGTAATTGCCTGTGGTGGTGGAAAACTGAAAACATCATCCGGGGATAGTTATGTGGCGTTTGCTTTGTCAAAGTAAAAAGTAATCTGATTATTATATAAACATGAATGAAAAACGCCGCTCAATATATTTTTTGGGTGATGTTGCTTCTGACTACTACTGCAGATGTCTCTGGACAGACAATCGGTTCATCCATTCCATCAAAGATTGACCTGACAGGAAATTATTTATTTTATCTCCATGGAGCTGTGGTTACTGAATTGGGAGACAATGCCATCAATCAATCAGTTCCTGAATGGGGACCATATGAATACTCCAATATTCTTGATTCTTTAAGAAAGCAGGGATTTTATGTGATCAGTGAAATAAGAAAGAAAGGAATTGATGATTCTGTATACGTAAATAAAATATTGAAACAAATAGACAGTCTGTTGAAGGCCGGCATAAAGACAGATCAAATACTCGTTGTAGGGGCATCTTCAGGATGGAACATCACCCTGGGGGTATCTTCAAAGCTTAAGAACGAAAAAATGAAATATGTTATTATGGGTGGATGTTGGCCTGAGGATTATAAGGATTACCTGAACACAGAATTGTACGGTCAGTTTCTGTCTGTCATTGAGGCAACAGATCCGCATGGCACCTGCTATATGCTATTTGATAAACGGACTCACGTGAAAAGTTACTACGAGATTACGCTGCATACGGGATTAAGTCACGGATTTATTTACAAAGGACATAAGGAATGGATAGAGCCTATTGTGAACTGGTTTGCAAAAAAGTAAAAAGTAATAATTCGAAAGTAAAAAAGCTAAACCCCTTAAGCTTGACTTTTTAATTTTTAATTTTTACTTTGTAACGAACAAAGATCCAGGCAAGAGGAGCGGAGATGATAGCTGCAATGGCAATCAGGGCGGCATGTCGGTATTCTTCAGATCCGAATAAAGCACCAGTAAGTGCAACAGAGAAAACGATCACGGGCAATAGAAAAAGCAAGACAAGACCATTTCTCTTCAACGGAATCCGGAAAGGCCGTTCGTGATCTGCGGCAATTTTACGAAGGTGAATCAATGCTGCAAATTCCAAAACTATCCCGGCAGTATATAAGCAGATATCCATGATGAAAAGATCTGCAAGTGGATTCAGGATAAGAATGCTAATTATACAGGCACAGGCGATGATAGAAATATAGGGGGTTTGATATTTCTTATTCAATCTGGTAAATATTTTCGGCAATACTTCGTCTTTACCCATAACGGCAGGCACCCTCGAAACAGAAAGTATGACTGCACAAAAAATTCCTACTGTGCTGGCCATTCCGCCAATAGAGAGTACTCCTCCCAGAAATTTTCCGCCGATCAGCATTCCAAGATATGGGATGCCTTTTTCTGCAAACACAGAAGCGGAAATTCCGGAATGAATGGCCAGGTAGGTGAAAGAAATATAAAAAATATATACGGCACTAAAGGCAAGGATGATCGCCTTCAGGTAAGAACGCACGGGACGATTCACCTCGCCTGCATATGTTGTTGCATTATCCCAGCCGATGCAATTCCACATGATGGTAAAAAGTGCGAGACTTAGTGAAGTCAGTCCGGCATGTGGATGAGGACCTGAAAAACCCGGATGTAAAAATCCCTTGAAATATAAAATGATAAAAGGAATCATGACGGCTACCATCAGAAACATGGCGGTACTGCCGACGAGTACGATACCACGTATATTTAAAAAAGCAATAAGCCAGATCATGATCAGGCATACCGGTGTTTTATACAATTCAATCTGCGGGAAAAAAAATGCAGCGTATTCCACAAATAAAACCGGATAAATCGCCAGATCAACAAATGAATAAAGCCAGGTCCAGCAACCTTCCATGAATGCCCATTTTATACCCAATCCTTTTTTCACCCATTCGTAATAGCCACCTTCAACGGGCATCATGCTGTTGAGTTCCAGCACGACCAGTATCATGGGTATATCCCACATTAACGGTGTGAGCATTAAGAGGGGAATGGAATAACTGCCTGCGTAACCGATAAGGGGTTCAAGACCGTAAGGGCCGCCTGATACCGTAAAGAAAATCACTGCTGCCAATGGCAGAACACTGATTTTACGCATGATTTGGGGACCCGGGGCGATGCCAGATTTCATCAGGGGAAAATGTTAGCAACAATACAATAAATATCAGGGGTGTGAGAGGGAACAAGCAGGTTTTTTGCTCAAATTTTTTAAGTATATTTGCCGCCCTTAGCGCAGGGAAATCTACAATTTTCCGGCCGGGATGGCCCCGTAGCTCAACTGAATAGAGTATTTGACTACGGATCAAAAGGTTTCAGGTTTGAATCCTGACGGGGTCACAAAGCTCTTCGGCGCAGCCGAAGGGCTTTTTTGTTTGGAAGCGAGGCGAATTTATTCGCCGGAGCGGACAAACTAAAAAGACCCAGGCCGCGTAAGCGGCCTGAAGAGATTTGAGTAAGGCCAATGCGAAATGGATCTTTATAAAAATCCTGACGGGGTCACAACTGATATTGAGAGATAATTGGTTATGAAGGAAGGGGACAAAAAGGGGACTTTTTAAGGACTTAATTGAGAAGGAAAACCTCCAGTAAAATGGGGGTTTTTTTATTTAAAACATTGACATTTTCAATAGAACAAATTATCTAATCTTGTATGGTAGAATTTCACTGAGCGCACACTTATATGCTATTTCTTATATGACATGTCACTAATGACAATTTCAATGACAGGACAATGGAAAGGCTTTTTTGAGTATGGAACTCAATACGGAGATAAACTCTCTGGTGAAAAAGTTGAGTTTAGGCTTTTTTTAAAACATTCAGATAATGGAGAATTTGAAGGGACATGCGCTGACTTAGAAGGAATGGGGTCAAGTTTTGAAGTATCGAAAATTAGAGGCTTTACTGATCACACCTTCATAAGTTTTACTAAGGAATATGAGCAATATCATTCTATTGATGAGGAAGGAAATTTATATCCTCAGACAACTGGCCAAAGACCTCGACTCAGCTACAATGGTCAATACGATAAATCAACAAATTCATTCAGGGGAAATTGGGAAATTATTTCAAACGAAAGACTATATTTTGATGGCTCACTTGTCCAATTTTCAACAGGCATTTGGGAAATGATGAAAGATGAATGAAGTAGCAAGACATTCATTGCTGCAATGCTGGTATGTAAGATAATTCATAAATAGAATTTTCCAGTTTTTAGTAATTCTAGGGAAACGGATTAAATTGGTTTTATAAAACAATTGGGAACTGTAATTTTTACTTAAATCCAGGCTATCTGTATGTCAATTTCTAAAGTAAAAGTTTTATCTGCAATATTATTTTCTATTGTAATATTATTTATTGAAAGTTGTTCTAGGCGATGGACAGTAAAAGAAAAACAAGAATTTGCGCAAAAATGTTCTCTTACTGACTCTGTACAGAATTTGGCTCTTGAATTGACGGGTTTCAAGCAAAATGAAATAGAAAATATTATTGTAAGAGAAATGCACAACGGTAAAATAATTGATTCTTTTTATATTCATCCCGATAAAAATCGATTTGATTCATTAAGGACTAGAAGTGTGGCATGGATTGAACACACAATTTATATCAAAGACTCATATCAAATTGTAATTTCTGAAAATCAGTCCTTTATTTTGTCAGATATGAAAATGGTTATGTGGCCAGAGTATACTATGTTTTCGGAAGGTTATGGTTGCGAAATGGGCGATTATAAAATTGATGGTATAAGATTTGAACACAATGCAAACCCTGATTTTGTAAAAAAAGGTTGGAAAGAATAAAGTTACTCCCCTCTTAGTTTTTAGTAATTCTAGGGAAACGGATTAAATTCTGTCCTTCTGCTACACCAATTAGAGGCTTATCTTATAAATTAAGTAAATTCAATATGGCATCTAACGGTTTACCTTATGTCTTTATAACATGTAAGGCATCTTACTTTAGTAATAGCATGCATGACAGCTGCAGAAGCTCTTTCATAATCTTCGTAGTAAAATTTTAACTACCTCTTTAAGCGAATAATTTGTAGTTCTTGGCCTTCTGGTGTAAGTCCGGAATCTGTGAGGGTCACAGTGTGTGCTGTCAAATTTGTAATGTTGAAAGTTCCACGTACTCCCCCGTTGGGAGCAAAGCTAATCCCATTATCATAATAATATACAAGCTCAACTTGAGTTTTTGTAACCATTAAATATGTTGCGGTATCCAATGATAAACCTTCATTAATGTAAAGGTTTCCATTAGCAGTAAAATTATAATAGTCGTTAGATGTTCCAATAAAATTTGAACCACTATTAAACCCATTTAAAGAACCTGTTATTGATGCCGAGTCTTCAATGATATTCCATTTACCTACTAATAGATTTGTTTGAATATCTGTTTTCTTACAGGAAATTTCAAATGCGATCAAAAATGTAAGGGAAATAGTAGCAACTATATTTTTCATCTTTAATTACTTGAATTAAGTTATAAACGGCTACTTTTTAATATCTTGACAATATACTATTGAAAAACGTTGCATGGAGTATCTGCCAACTAATAAATATACGCACTCTCTGTCTAGGCCTCCTAAGAACTGGACAGTTTTCTAAAGGTAGTATCTCGGTTTTTAGTAATTCTAGGGAAACGGATTAAATTCTATTCATGTGCTATGTCAATCTAAGACTTATCTGATCAATTAAGTGAGTCACTTGTGAAGCCTTCCCGAAAAATCGGACAGTTAAGTTTTATACAATTTTGTAAATTTAAACTGTTCAATTATGAAAAGAAAAAACTTCACCGAGAGCAAAATTCTTTCGATCATCAAGCAGTATGAGGGCGGTCGTGCTATAGACGATCTGTGCCGGGAAAATGGTATCTCAAAGGCAACCGTGTATAACTGGAAGAAAAAGTACTCCGGTATGGATGGAGGACAAGTCAGGCAGCTTAAAGAGCTGCAGGATGAGAACAAGCGTCTTAAACACATGTATGCCGAGCTGAGCCTGGATTATAAACTGGCAAAAGAGATCATCGAAAAAAAGTTGTAAAGCCCTGTCAGAAGAAGGAGTTGGTATCCTGGAGCATTAAAAAAGAAGAACCAGCATCCATTGACAGGGCTTGCAGAGTAACCGGTTTGTCGCGTTCACTCTGGTATTACCAGAGTCGTCGTGATGATACCGAAGTGATCGACAAACTACAGGAGTTGTCAGAGAAATATTCCCGGAAAGGCATTGATACATATTTTAAAATTATCCGCAGGGAAGGTATTCACTGGGGTCGCAGCCGGGTATTGAGAGTATACCGCTTGATGAAGCTCTCTTTCAGGAGAAAAGGTAAAAAGCGAATACCAGCAAGGCTTAGAGTGTCACTGGTTCCTATGGAAGGACTGAACACAGGATGGAGTATGGACTTCATGAGTGATGCGCTGGCGAATGGCAGAAGGATCCGGGTTTTAAATATCATTGATGAATACAGTCGGGAAGCATTAGTTGTTCATCCCGATTACTCAATACCTGCAAGCACTGTAATAAACCAGATGAAAATCCTGGAAGAACAACGCGGCCTTCCTTCCAGAATAAGAGTGGACAACGGCCCGGAGTTTACCAGCTTCGAGTTTACAGAATGGTGCAAATCAAAAAATATTGAGTTAACTTTTATACAACCAGGAAGACCGATGCAGAACGCATACATCGAGCGTTTTAATAAAACTTACCGTGGAGATATTCTGGATGCATATCTTTTTGAAAATATCGAACAGGTTCGGATTTTATCCGACGAATGGATGATGACTTACAATAACGAAATACCACATGGCTCTTTAAATGATCAGACACCCAGTGAATATGCGAAGGCTGTTAACAGTGGAAAACCCGCATCGCACAAAACCCAATCCGGGTTTACCACAATTAACAGCCATAGTAGTAATGACCTCCCCCCTATAAACTGGACAGTTTTCTAAAGGAATAAGTTCGTTAAATGTCGTTGGATGTGAAACAAGAGACGATTGGCTAAGAATAAAACAGGGTACAAAATTTACATATAAACAAATGGATGTTGAGATGTGGAAGAATTATTTATCGGGTCTTTCACCTTCAAGTGAATAACCTTTAGATATAATTTTGCTTAAATTCTTATATCTTAGGGCAACAATTAACCCCAAGACGTGAAATTCATTTTAACCTCTTTGCTCCTGATTACTTTTGTTGCGGCTCATTCACAAACTGATTCAGCAGTTTATTTTAATACGGAAATAACTGCTACATTTCCCGGTGGTAAAATGGCATGGCAGCATTACCTACAAAAGAATTTAACTTACCCTGATTTGGCAGTAAGTAATGGAATTCAGGGAACCGTAGTTGTTCAATTTATGGTTGATTCGACAGGTATTGCACATGATATAACAGTCATAAGCGGGCCTAAAGAACTTCGCGAAGAATCTGTTAGACTAATAAAAAATGTTAGTATATGGGTACCCGGAATTGTGTATGGTAAGAAAGTAAACTCATGGAAAACACAACCTTTTTATTTTCAATTAGTAACCAAATAAATAATTAACTGACACAACTAATAATGGTACCGCTCTGACTTCCTGCTTTGTGTTTAGTATTCGAACTTTTTGTAAAAAAAGTTTGAAATTTTATTGTATTTTGTTTGCAAAAAACCCCTGTTGTATTTCTTAGATTATTTGTATTCTCATATATTCGGCTGGTATCAGAAAATGGTTGATGATGGCAGGCAGGTAGACCCGTCAAGTTTAACAGACATGCTTTTTGGGACTGCTATGAATGGTTGGGTTTTGCTTTTTTCTTGGTTAGTATTAAAACCAGTACCCAAATTCAATACGCTTGTGTACACAATGATATTAGTCACGATTTACGGCATAACTGATATGTTCTATTCAAAAAATAACAGGGGCCTAAAGGTCTACAATGATATTTACCTTAAATCTAACAAAGCAGAAAGAAAACGCGGTGTGGTATTGTCAATGGTCTTCATATTCGTGCCTTACCTGTTGTATATTCTCTTAGCCTTGATCTTCCACTAATAATTATTCCCGCTTTCCCGCGTTTGATGGCTAATGTTCCAATCATTCCAGCGACTAATGTACCGGCCCCTTATAAACTGGACAGATTTTTTAAGATAGTTTTTACTAATTCCAGGGAAACGGATTAAATTTTATTCTTTTACCATACCAGGCAAATGCTTATCTGATTTGCTTGATTCCCTAAATTATCTAAGGGTTTACCCTTATGTCATTTTCATTTATAAATCAATCTGCGACAGAAGGCGGCTTAGTTAAATAAGCAATAACACTTCAATAACACTGCTTATTGAAAAGGGTGGATTTGCAACCCACTTTACCAGGGGTCTAAATAAGCGGTTAGGGATACCTGTTGATTTTGATACGGTTATAGTAATGCCGGATCAAAAAAACATAAAGGTACGAGCTGCCTGACTTGCCAAACCGGGCCTGCTTATCATCGCTATAAACGAAGAGAGGAGACATCTCCGATTTACCAACGGGAATACCTACGCGGGGATGAACTAAAAATATAAAAACTGGGGATTTTTGGCATACTTCTGGATTGAAAAAGAATCGAGAGAAAGCGATAGATTAATTTAATATGCGGCCCCGATTGTGAAGTCTCCAACCTTATCTATGTTTAGTCCGGTTTCTTAATTATAAAAATTTAAAGTTTACTAACGGTTTCCAACACGTGAAACTGTGTATTTTCCCCTACTCTGACCTGATAAGTGTTATGTCACTCTAAATTTATCAGTTATGCAACCCACCAAAAACCCAGATGATACAATTTTGGATCTGGAAGCTGAAATCAATCGCTATATAAAATTGCTTGACAAATCAATCACGGACAAAGAGGACCTTGAAAAAACTAAAGAAATTTTTCACGAACTGAAAATTCTGACTGATAAATTAGCGGAGCTGAGAACGCCCACCCAATATAAAAAAGTAGCCCGCATAAATAAGAAGATGAGAATCAAATCCGCTCATCTTTTACAAAAACAGGCATCCTGATCTTCGAAGTTTTGATTTATCCGCTGTCATTCCGGAACATGTTGACCCTTCTTCATTTGCACGGATTGCAAAGAGAAACGAATTGGCCAGAAAGTAGTATTGTTTGAAATAAAATGAATTGTTACTTTTAACTATCAGGTTATCGTTTTTTTAAAATGAAGATTTGTCTTTATGGGAGTTGTATATGCAGATATCGAATTAATAAATAGCGAGGATCTTACAATGGTCCGTCGGAATTTCATCGGAGCTGAAGAAATAAGACGGATGCACCTGAGTATGCTTGTTGACAGCGGAGCCTATATGATGGCTATTAATGAAACGATACAGTCCAAACTTGAATTTCCATTTATTGAGAAAAGAAAAGTGCAACTTGCCAGTGGGCAGGTCGTTGAGTATGATGTGGTGGGTCCCATAGATGTTCGCTTTTCAAACAGGCGGGCAGTTTGTAGTGCTTTTGTATTACCTGGCGATAGTGAATCTCTTTTAGGTGCTATACCTATGGAAGAAATGGATGTCCTGGTTCACCCTAAAAGGCAGGAACTTGTCGTAAATCCCCAGCATCCTTATTATGCCGTATTAAAAATGAAATAATCTCCCGAAAATTTATTTCTCAACTCATCTTCATTGAAATAAAATACTTTCAAAATACCGTATTTTAACCTTTTTGAAGTAAACAGAAGTGATAGACAGGATTAAATATTATTTTTGTGGAAATGAGTTTGAATCAAATTAAGTTATATGATCTTTTCAGGAAAGAATTACACTTGCCTGACAACAAAGCTGCTGCATTTGTGCAGGCAGTGGGAGATATGGCAGAATCGGAAGCAACCGCGAAAAATCATTTACTTGCAACAAAAGACGATCTCAATATTTTAAAAGAAGATATTCATGTCTTAAAAAGTGAAATGCGTTTCATAAGAGGTGATTTAGAATTAAAAATTGAACAGTCAAAGACTGATATCTGCAAAGCCATATTTCTGTCAGTCATTATCCAATTCATAGCGATCCTCAGTGGTACCTTGGCCATTGTAAAGTTGATCAAATGATTTTCCCATTGGGGATCCAATTAGAAAGTGGTTCATCTAATTTGAGTTTCATACCATATAAATATCCGATTATACAGCAACGATATTTTATTATTGCTTTGCACATACTCATACTGAATCATTTTCCATCTGAGCCTGTTTAAAGCGTTGAAAGAATCCCCTAATGCCAGGATTATATCTTAAAAGGTTAGCAGTTCAAAAGGCTTAAAGTATGATATATGAGCAACATTTGAAGGCTTGCAATTAAACGATCCGTTGAGTATATTGGAATAGTGGAACAGGCTAAACATCATGAGCTTTTGTTACTGATTGCCATAAGGAATAATAGTAAAATTCCGATAGATGAATTCTACAAATTATTTGATGACAATTGGTATGTTTTCAGTTACAAATTGAAGGAACTGGAAATGAAAGAATTATTCATGATTTCCGCTCTTGAACATCTGCCGGGATCGTATAAATATGCACTAACTACAAAGGGGTCTCTCAGAATAACGGAACTCTTACATGAACGTTCTAACGCTATCGATTTGAATCTTGCCCAGCTTAGAAATAATAGAGATTTAGGCAAAGTCACGGGCCTTGGTATTTTCAGAAAAATAATAAGTATTTTTACTCTGATTCCTTCCAGATTCAAAATTAAGCAACCTGGAAACGTTGAACTTACCATACCGGGTAAGGGTAATAGCCTGGAAACTTATTGAAATTCACATCCATTCATAACCCATATTCCTTATGGTCAAAACCCAAGTTGCTGAGGGGTCGCTCAGGGGTTGCCGGGGGGTTGCCGGGGGGTAGGCCCCGGAAAGCCGGGAGAGACCCCGGTGAATGGTGCCAAAAAATCGGTGAAAATCCGGTAAAAAACTGCCTTAAATGTGGATTGGGTATATTACTTGCAACATTCCCGGGTAAAAAAGTAATTCATCATTTTTAAAAATCCACCCTATGGGAAAACTATTACAAGGCATCAATGGGCCAATTTCAGGAAAGGTCGGCCCGGTTGTAGGCTATATGCTCAATAATCAAGCCGTTGTGCGCGCTCTTGCGGGCCGCAGTAAAAAACCACTAACACCAAAGCAGATACACCAGCGAAAGAAATTCGCCCTGATGAATGATTTCCTCGGTCAGCTGACCGACCTGCTGAACATGACCTACGGCCATCTGGTCGTTCATATGACGGGATACAATAAAGCATTTTCCTATAATGTAATGAATGCGATCAGGGGGTTTTATCCCGATCTTTCGATCGATTACAAAATGGTGCTGCTGGGAAGGGGCGACCTGCCCAATGTTGGGTTGGCGAATACGAAAGCATTACCCGATGGTAAACTGGAATTCAGGTGGACCGATAACAGCGGAACAGGCAAGGCGAAAGCATCAGATAAAGCCTTCGCGGCTGTGTATAATGAAGAACTGAAAGATTGGGAATACGACCTGAACCTGGCGACCAGGGCTGAGGGTGTTTGTGTTTTAGATGCATCAATACTTAAGGGCAAACCGGTGCATGCCTACCTGGGATTCATAACCGAAAATAGTAAGGATGTGACGGATACTTTATATACAGGGTTGGTTGATTTATAATGGGGAAAGATAGTGGATGTAAAACAGGACCTTAGCAATACTGTGGTTCAAAAATTGGTTTAATTTCCGGAAAACAAATCCGGAATTTATACGTTAACCAACTATATGAAAAATCAAATCCAAAACTCACTGATGCAGGGAATCAGAGACCTGCACATAAAAATCCTCCAGTCCAACAATCTGACTGATATTGGAAATTATTTGCAGGAGATTTTGGATAAGGTAAATGATGTGCCACCGGAATATGTTGAAAAATTACGCATCAGGTATTGGAAAGGCGTTAGCACATCACAAATTATCAGCACTCTTAAAAAAGATATCATTTCCATTCTTGATGGAACCTATACCAGGACAGAGATCGCAAAATATAAAGCCACATTGCATATTGCCTGGTTAAAAAATCTTTTCAGCGCTCCATTTGCGGGTTAATAATATTCCCTTCTGTCCGCGGTCAGGAAAACCTTTCCGGATCAAAAGCATCAATTTTTACCGATGGTGTATGACCATTGGCTAAATCGGCAACGACCATTCCTGTAGAAGTTCCCAAACCCAGGCCCATCATGGAATGGCCGCCGGCAATGATCATGTTTTTTATTTTTTTACTGAATCCGATGTAGGGTAGACCATCTGCCGAGCAGGGACGAAATCCATACCATATATCTTTTTTCTCAGGAAGCTCCAGTTTAATTCCGGGAATATATTTGGTCACCGATTCAACAATACCACGAACCCTGTTTATATTAATTTCCTTGTTCACCGCTGCTATTTCCATCGTGCCGCCATATCGCATATAACCATTCATAGGAGTGATGGCTACTCTGGCTTCGCAAAGAATAGCAGGTATATTCAATTTTTTCTCAGGATTCTTTTTGGTGATAGAATATCCTTTGCCAGGCATGAGGGGAATATGTATTCCTGCCATTTTACACAGATCAGGCAACCAGGAACCTCCGCTTACAACGAATAAATCAGCTTGAAAACTTTCCTTCTCCGTGTGAATTTTATTTATTATTCCATTGGAAATATCCATACCCGTTACTGCACTTTGGGTTTTTATCACCCCTCCATTTTGCATGATGCTTTGCATTAATTGCTCCATCAGTTTTACCGGATATAAATGTGCATCGCAATGATAATGCACGGCACCCAGTATATCCAGTTCTGTTCCCGGTTCCAGGAATTGCACCTGTTCTTTTGAAAGCACATCCGCATCCAAACCAAGTGATCTCGCAGTGGTTGCAAGATGTGCTTCTTCTTCAGCAGCTTTCTCCGTTTTATAATATACCATGATCCCTTTGTGTTCAAGTGCAAAATCAAATCCCGGCTGGTTTGCCAGTTCATCATATAAATGAGAACCCAGTAAACTCAGATCACGTAAATATGGAGCGCCATGATCTACATTCTTTTGATTGGCATGACGGATGAACAAAATTCCCCAGTTTATAAGCTGCATACTCAGTGCAGGTTTTATATAGAAAGGACTTTTGCTATTGAACATCCATTTGAAACCTTTTGCAATAATTCCAGGCGATGCCAATGGTGTAATATGACTTGGTACAATATATCCGGCATTTCCAAAAGAACAGTTATCAGTTAGATCGTCGCGTTCAACTACAGTTACCTGCCATCCGCTTTTTTGTAAATAATATGCAGAACATAATCCAATAATTCCTCCGCCAACAATAACTGCCTTCATGAACTATTATATTTTACAGAACCTGAAAACCAAATGCATATGGATCATCCTCTTCATCAATACTGATTGTGTTATGGCCATAAATCCTCGCCCAGCCTTCAATGCCGGGTTTAATAGCAGGTATGCCGGCGATGGTCGTTTCTTCTTCTATTGTACCTGTAAATTTTGAACCGATAATACTTTCGTGTATAAAAAGATCTCCTTTTTGTAATTTTCCTTTGGCATACCATTGCGCCATCCTTGCTGAAGTGCCCGTTCCGCAAGGGCTTCGGTCAATGGCTTTGTCTCCGTAAAAAACTGCATTTCTCGCTGTCGATGTTTTATCCATCACTGCGCCTGTCCATAATATATGAGAACATCCATGAATGGTCGGATCCTCCGGATGCACAAATACATATTTTTCATTGATATTATTTCGCAATACCCTGGCCCAGCTTATCAGTTTATCTGCGCTGTAATGTTCGAGCCCCTTAAAATTCTTCTGCACATCTGCAATCGCATAAAAATTTCCTCCATAAGAAACGTCGAATACCAGTTCACCTAACTCAGGGCATTCCGCAGTGAATTCTGTTGCTGCTAAATATGAAATGACGTTGGTAAGTTTTACAAATTTGACTTTATTATTCTCCACCTTATATTCTACAGAAATGACCCCTGCCGGTGTCTCCATCCGAACAAATCCTGGTTTCTTTGGAATGATTAATCCCTCTTCAATGCCAATGGTTATGGTGCCAATGGTTCCGTGTCCGCACATGGGCAGGCATCCACTGGTTTCAATAAATAGAACTGCTATATCATTGGCAGGATCATGTGGTGGATATAAAATACTCCCGCTCATCATATCGTGTCCGCGAGGTTCAAACATGAGTCCCTTACGTATCCAGTCATATTCTTTCAAAAAATGCTGGCGTTTTTCACTCATTGAATTTCCGGTCAATTCAGGTCCGCCGGATACAACCAGTCTTACAGGATTACCACAGGTATGTGCGTCTATGCAAACGAATTTATTTGAAGACATATTTATTCAATAACGTTAGACTGAGATGCCCTCTCTTGTATAGTGACCATTTATTTTTCGCATGATGCCTAAAGGGTTCTCATTTTTTAAAGCATCGGGTAATAAATCATGCGGACAGTCCTGAAAACAAAAGGGCCTGAGAAAACGTTTTATTGCATCTGAACCAACGGAAGTGCTGTGTGAATCTGTAGTTGCCGGGAACGGTCCTCCGTGAACCATAGCATGACTAACTTCCACGCCGGTAGGTACCCCGTTAAAAATCAATCTGCCTGCTTTCCCGGTTAATACTTCAATACTGCCTGCATATTTGCTTATATCATCTGCATCGCCCATAATAGTTGCGGTCAGCTGGCCATGCAGGGATTTTAATGCCTGAAACAGGTCACGTTCATCTTTGCATTTTACAATCAGGGAAGCAGGACCGAAGACTTCATTCTGCAATTCCTGGTTCTGAATAAAATCATTTGCATTCACCTGAAATAATGCAGATGATCCTTCATTCACCGCACTTTCATCTTCACCCATATATAAAACTGCCACTCCTTTTTGTTTAGCCATTAGTTTTCTATTCATATAATAACTGCTGCATATACCCTGGTTAAGCATGGGCGCTTCAGGAATAGCAGCCAGCGTTTCAATTAATTTTAACGTAAATCCTTTATAGTTTTCGTCTTCAATCAAAAATAATAAACCCGGATTGGTGCAAAACTGACCTACGCCCACGGATATCGAACCTGCCAGTTGCGTGGCTAATGCGTCTGATTCTTTACGCAGCTTCGAAGGCAATAATACTATGGGATTGACACTGCTCATTTCAGCAAATACTGGAACCGGAGATTCGCGTTCATTGGTTGCTGCTTTAAAAATCGTCATACCTGCTTTATAGGAACCGGTAAATCCAACCGCTTTTATTCCAGGATGTTTAACAAGTTGCAATCCGGTTTTTATACCATCCCCAATAATAAAAGAAAATACCCCATCAGGCATATGGCTTATTTCTGCAGCTTTTTTTATTGCCGTTCCCATCAATTCATTGGTACCAAGATGGGATGGATGTGCTTTTACAATAACGGGATTACCGGCTGCCAATGCGGATGCTGTATCTCCGCCTGCGGTAGAAAATGCAAAGGGGAAATTACTCGCTCCAAAAACAGCCACAGGGCCAATCGCGATATTCATCTTACGCAGGTCACTGCGTGGTAACGGTTTTCTGTCAGGCAATGCCTCATCAATAACTGCTTCAACCCAGGATCCCTCACGCAATAATTCAGCAAATAATTTTAATTGTCCGGTAGTTCTTCCACGTTCGCTGGTCAGTCTTTGTTCAGTTAAACCTGTTTCCAGTTTTGCACGATCTATGAGTTCATCCCCGATATTATCAATTTCCTTCGCAATGGTTTCTAGAAAAAGGGCTCTTTCTTTTGCACTGGTATTTTTGTATGAATTAAATGCAATGGTTGCTTTCTCAACTGCGTTTTCCAGTTCCTGTGCTGTCGCGACTATAAATTTCTCGGGCAGATTTTTCAGATGTGTCGGACTGAATGCCTGCAAATAATCATCACCCTCTGCAATTTCTGTATCTCCGATGATATTAAACCCTTTCAGCATATTGCTTTTTTGACAAATTTAAATAATCTGGCAGTAAGGGTCTTTTTTCTATAGCGTTGTTTATAATGGTCAGTATTTTATTTCTTTCTTCCCCTTCTAGCAATAACCTCGGTGCCCTCATATATTCTGTCCCAATACCGGTCTGCGTTGCAGCCAGTTTGATATAATGCACCAGCTTTGCCTGAATATCCAATTCAAGTACCGGAAGAAACCATCTGTATATTTTTAATGCCTCATGATATCTGCCGGCTTTCATCAGGCGATACACCGCCACAGTTTCAGCCGGAAATGCATCCACAAGACCTGCGATCCATCCATCAGCTCCTAGGGCCAGTTCTTCCAAGGCCAGCGTATCCACTCCGCAGAGTATTTTGAATCTGTCGCCAAAATGATTTCTCATCCTGGTTACATTGGACACATCCCTGGTGGATTCTTTCACTGCCTGTATATTGGAAATAGCACCCAGTTCTTCAAACATTTTCAGCGTTACTTCGATCTTATAATCGTAAGGATTATTATATATCATGATCGGAAGCGACGTATTTGCTGCCACTGTTTTGAAATATTCGTTGGTTTCCCTGTCGTCAGCTTTGTAACGCATAGGAGGAAGCAGCATTAATCCATCGGCACCGTTTTTTTCTGCGTCCTCCGCGGATTTTATTGCTGCTTTGGAAGCCTGTTCAGCAATGTTTACAATTACCGGAATCGAATCTGGTAAATATTTTTTTGAACTGTGAAGCAATTCAATTAATTCTTCTTTAAGCAATGTGCTTGCTTCGCCCAATGATCCTCCGATAACGATCCCGTCAATACCCGCATTAACCTGCGCGTCCAAATTCAATTTGAACATGTTGAAATCGATCGTATCGTCCTTTTTAAATGGCGTGAGCAATGCCGGATATACACCTTCCCATTTTACCTTCGACATAAAAAATATTTTAAAAGTTCATGTAAGATAATAATGTGTAATCGGATGAAGAGAAGCGTCCAGTTCGTACACGAGTGGAACACCTGTCGGAATATCGAGCTTTTCAATTTCCTGATCGCTTATGTGATCCAGATGTTTTGCCAGTCCTCTCAATGTATTGCCATGTGCTGAAATGATTATTTTTCGGCCCTCCAATATAGCGGGAGTTATCTGATCGGTCCAGTAAGGAATTACTCTTTTCTGCATCATTTCTTCCAGGCTTTCCCCGTAAGGTATTTGAAGAGGGTCTAAAGAAAAATATTTAGCATCATTTGTTACACATCTTTTATCGTCTTTGTTTAGAAGGGGGGGAGAGGATTTAAAACTTCTACGCCAATTATGAACCTGTTCAACACTATAATCTTTGGCAGTCTCTGCTTTATTCAATCCTTCCAATGCACCGTAATGTCTTTCATTTAATTCCCATGCTTTTATTTCAGGAATCCATAACAGTTTCGATTCTTCCAAAGAAATATGCAGGGTCTTGATGGCTCTTTTCAAATATGAAGTGTAACTCAGATCAAATATATATCCTGCCTTTGATAAAATCTTCCCGGCTTCTTTAGCCTGTAATTCACCTTTGGCACTCAGGTCAACATCCTGCCAGCCGGTAAATCTGTTTTCCATGTTCCATACGCTTTCACCATGCCTTAAGAGTACCAGTTTGTACATATTAAATAAGTTACCGAACGCGTGCCAGTTTATTTTTTATCAAATAATCATAACTATCTTTTAATGCTTCGAAGGTATCGCCCGATGTTTTGTCCATTTCCACCACCATCCATTCCGTATTTCCATCGGCAGCTTTAACGATCTCAGGGAAATTTTGCGTGCCCTTACCCACAGCGGTCATTGGATCCGGATTATCCTGGGGTAATAAATCGTTCCATATGGCAGGACCGTCTTTAATATGAAGCAGCGGAGCCCTGCTGCCCAGTTTCTTTACTATAGCCGCCGGATCCTGACCAGCTACTTTCACCCAGTAAGTATCCACTTCGAAAAATATATCCGGATCAAGATTTTCGAACAATAATTCATAAACAAACCGGCCATCAATTTTGTTGCGGTATTCCCACCAGTGGTTATGTAATCCGAATTGCAGACCATTTGCCTTTGCAAATTTTCCAGCCTCATTGTAAATAGAAATAAGTTCCATGGTTCCCTGGAGACTGCTATAGCGTTTGTCTTCCGGCCATCCGTGCCAGATCATTTTTTTACAATTAAATGCTGCAGCCGTATCCAGCATGATTTGTTTCTTTTCTCCAATGGGCAACTCAATATGTGCTGATGATGCAGAGAGGCCAGCATCTTTAATATATTTGGCTGCTTTTTGTATGGTAATGCCTTGGGGCCAGAAAGCTGTCTCCACCGTTTCAAATCCTATTCCCCGAACTTTTGCCAGCGTGCCCTGAATATCAGTACTGATCTGATTTCTTACGGTATATAACTGAACAGATAATTTTGCCGGCCTCCATTTTTCAAGGCCGATAGCATTCATTGCCGGTTTAAGAATGGATGCTCCAAGCATTCCCATTCCGCTCATTCGTAGAAAATTGCGTCTGTTTAGATCCTGACTTTTCATTTTAATCAAACTTAAATTTAGCAAAGTTTAACGCTTATTTTGACTTCACGGGCAAATTAAGTCTGGAATACAATTCTGAATGACAGGATGTTTTATAAAGATTATTTTAAGAATACATCTTTAAGTACGAACTTATTATGTAATTGTACATCTGTCTGGTACGATTTCGACATGGGAGACACGCATAATATCAATTACAACACGGGCACATCCAACAGATTTGATGCCATCGTCATAGGATCAGGAATCAGTGGTGGATGGGCCGCTAAGGAATTATGCGAATCGGGAATTAAAACACTGGTATTGGAACGGGGAAGAGATGTAAAACATATCAAAGACTACCCGACAGCTACCAAACATCCCTGGCAGTTTATTCATCGCGGAAGAATTTCACTGGAGCTTGAGCGCGAGAATCCCATCATCAGTAAATGTTATGCATTTGACGAATCGGCACAGCATTTTTTTGTCAAGGATAAAGAACATCCTTATATACAGGAAAAACCGTTTGACTGGATCAGAGGTTACCAGGTAGGCGGAAAATCCCTGATGTGGGCACGCGAAACCCAGCGCTGGAGCAGGTTTGAGTTTGAAGCACCTCTGAGAGACGGATTCGCGGTGGATTGGCCCATCAGGTATAATGACCTTGCACCCTGGTATTCTCATGTGGAAAAATTTGCAGGAATCAGCGGTAATAAAGATGGAATAGATAACCTCCCGGATGGTGAATTCCTGCCTCCCTGGGAATTCAACTGCGCAGAAATCAGTATGCGCCGCAAAGTAAATGCACATTATTCAAACAGGCGGATGCTGATGGGCCGTTGTGCAAACCTGACCCAGGCGGGAGAAATTCAGTTGCGGCAGGGTCGTGGACAATGTCAGGCTAGGAATCTCTGCAGCCGTGGCTGTCCATACGGCGGATACTTCAGTTCCAATTCTTCCACATTACCATGGGCTGAAAATACAGGCAACATGACCATTCGCCCTGATTCGGTTGTGCATTCCATCTTATATGACGAAAAAAAAGAAAGGGCAACCGGCGTACGGGTGATCGATGCAAAAACCAAACAGGCAACTGAATATTTTGCCCGTGTAATTTTTGTTAATGCTGCCTGCCTGAACAGTAATCTTATATTATTGAATTCTACCTCGCGCCGTTTCCCAGAAGGTTTAGGAAATGATCATGATATTCTTGGAAAATATATTGCATTTCAAAATTACAGAGGCTCCATTTCCGCCGGCATTGACGGATTTTCTGATGAATATTATTATGGCAGAAGGCCGGTGTCACCATTGATGCCTAATTTCAGAAATGTTTATAAACAGGAGGAAGATTTTCAACGGGGTTACCTTGTTTTCTGGGGTGCCTATCGAAATACTGGTATCGATATTTCACAACCCGGCATCGGTGAAGATTTTAAAAATATAATGTCGCAGGCAGGGGATTGGTCAGTTTATATGTCCATGCAGGGTGAAGTGATACCTAAAAAGAGCAATCATGTAAGATTAAGCAAAGATTTACAAGATGAGTGGGGCATACCACAGCTTATTACTTCAGTTGCTTACGATGAAAATGATGAGAAGATGGTAAAGGATTTTTTAAACCAGGGTGCTGAGATACTGGAAACTGCAGGATGTAAAAATATTATACAGAACGATAATAAGCAGGCACCCGGATTGGATATTCATGAGATGGGTGGAATACGGATGGGGAAAAATCCTGAAACTTCCATGTTGAATAAATGGAATCAATTGCACAAATGCAAAAATGTTTTTGTAACGGATGGATCATGTATGACGTCTGTAGGAAATCAGAATCCATCTCTTACATTTATGGCAATCACGGCAAGGGCAGCTCATCATGCGATAGAAGAATTTAAAAAAGGAAATTTGTAAAATTTCTTCCCAGGCCTGATTAATTAAATAGAATTTTAAAATCTGTACCCGATCTGAACGACATATCTGAATCCCAGGCTCCAGAAATTGGATACCCCGCTGCTGCTTAATTTTTCGCCGCTTGTTAAGTCTTTTATAAGTGGATATTTCTGCTTAATTGCGTCCAGGATGTCCTGTACCTCCTGACTGTGGTCTCCTGAAGTGCTGCCATTCAATTGCAGACTAAAATAATAACTGGTAATAGCCGGACCGAATAAAACGCAATCTACCGTAAATCTCTTTTTTATTACGAACTGATAACCGAGTTCACCTCCGATATTTAAAAAATCCATCGTGGTATTCAATGTGAGTTGATCCTGATTTGTCGAATCATGGCCGTTCCTCTGATTATTGAAATGATAAAAACTTATAAAGGGTGCCAGGTAAACGCCATGCGGCGCATCATATTTATTTTCTTTGGAAAGATAAAAACGAAATTCTGATCCAAAGCTGTATCCACTTTTCGTCTTGTCCTTGTCAAAATTAAGTGCACTATTGGCAATAATAGACGGCATGGGAAACTCTATATAACCACCAAACAATGTGATGCTGGTATGGCTGGATAATAATCTTTCATATGCTAATTGAAAACCATTTGAATATAAAACCCAGCTGCTGATATTCAATTTTGCAATATTTTTTAATTGTTTCTCACGCTTAATATTTGTTGAGTCCTGCTGAGCCATCGTATTTATTGAAATTGCTAAGGCTAAAAACAGGACACTGAATGTTCTGAGACAGTTCCTCATTTTGTTCGAAACACAGAATTTAGTATGATTCATAATTAAGATTTTATTTGACATTCACCTCTTGCCACCTCTGGAAGCCGGCGCAGATCTTTGTTGCGCAGGTTGCTGAGCTGGAGCTGTCTGTCTTGATTGATTAAAATTATTTGTTCTGTTATTTCCCCTGTTCTGAATCTGTTGTTGCTGATTCAGTTTATTAATTTCGCCCTGACGGTTTTGATTTACATTCTGCCAGCTGTTTCCATTACTTTGTTGCCAGTTATTCCCATTTTTTTGAAATACATTTCCCTGCCGGTCCGTTTGAATATTACTATTAGGAACGGAAGGTCTCGCAGTTGGCTGGGTAGAAGGTAATCTATTATTCGGATTTCCTGTTGAAGGCAGACTGTTATTCGGGGTTCCTGTTGCAGGACGTGTAGCCGGCATCGTCGAAGGCCTTGTTGAAGGCATCGGACGAACCCGGTCGTTGGTGGTTACACTTTTATTATTTCTGTAAATGTTGGTATTGATATTATTGTTGATGGTTACATTATTATTTCCACCTCTGTAGTATGGAGTTGCAACAGGAGGCCTGTAACCGTGTGGTGGATAATACGGCGGACGATAATAAGGCGGATAACCAGGCGGCCGGTAATAAGGTGGTCTGTACATCGGCGGACCCCAGTAACCGCCATGGTAGCCGCCTCTGTAGACGCTATAATTGAACCAGCCTGCGCTATAATGAAATCCTACACCCCATCCATAATATGGATTATAATGCATACTGAATCCGTATGTAACAGGTCTTGGATAATAATAAGGTCCATACCAGGGATTATAATAAAACCCGGTACCATAAATAACAGTGGGTCCATACACATAACACCCCATATATCCAGGAGTGTAACCTACATATACATATTGGGGAGTTGTTTCATACACGTAAACATATTTGACATTGTAAACAGGTGTGCTCGGAGGAATTTTACTTACGTCAGGTGGTCTTGTTAAAGAAACTGTCCAGGGACCTTTCGGGCTGATCGCTTCAAACCAAATCCCATTATCGACACAGTAATATGTTTTGCCTGATAATAATACAGTGGAGCTGGTGTTAACGGCATATTGCAGATCCGTTCCATCAATCGCAACAAATTTTGGTTCACCATCATATTTGACTGTTGTGGTAGCGGTTTTCCTGTCCACTTTTGCTGTCTGAGGAATCTGAGCATCCATCAGGGCATCCACGGCCTGATCGGTTCCGGCAACGCTGGATAAGACATTCGCTTTTTCTGAATCGTCGGGTATTTTTGTAAAATCTGCAGGTAATTTATCTGAAGGGGTGAATGTCCAGTCACCTTTCAGGCTGGTGGATTTATACCATCTTCCCGATAATAAAACATAATACTGCTGATCTGCAATATTCATAAATACATCATTGTTCGTATTTGTCATATACAGAAGGCCGGTGCCTTTGATTGGAGAAAAATCAGCTTCACCGTTTGATTGAATCAATTCAGCGGGAACGGTACTCACCAAAATTTCCGGAATAGTTTTGGCCGCACTGTCTGCAGCTGCCTTATCCATTTCTTTTTTATCATTTTCCTTAATGGCATTGTCTAGTTTATTGAGGGCATTTGGTATTGATTTAGTGTAAGCCCATGGGCCGTTAACGTCTTTGGAAGTAAACCATTTGCCTGAACCGTTTAAATAGTAGAGGTCTTTTATTTTAGCGATGGTAAACGGGGTATTCATAACAAGTTCAACTCCCATTTCTTTATTCTCCTGAACTTTTGGATCACCTTCAATCAATACGAGTATGGAAGGTTTATTTGCATAAATAATTTTAGGCGGGGTTGTAGACAGATTATCAGAAGAAAGGGTACCATTGGTTCCGTTCGCTTCAATGGATGCTTCCAGCTGATCAAGTGAGATCACAATGCCCCATCTTGGTATTTCGGTTTCTAAAATTAATTTCAGTCTCGCGACTTTTGATGCTACGGAATCTCCTGCAAATTTTACATCGTTTACTTTTATTTTTTCAATAATGGCTGTACGGTCTATGCGATTCGTCTGGATGATGGCATTTATCCATAATGCACCGAATACCGGTTCTGTTTTCCCTTTTAATAAAATTGAAAAGGCACTCCTGGCAACGACAGTATTACTGACATAACTCTCAATAAGGGGTTGATATATTTTTATGATGGTATCGTTATGGTTAATTGCTTTTGGCCAATTGGTTGAAGTTTGTGCAAAAACTGTTGATATGGATAATTTTAAAATGAATGCAGAGAGAAAATATTTTCGCATATGCAGCGGTTATTTCTGTTTCCAAATTTAAGCCCTATTAATCTGTAAATCAAGAATTTGATTTCTCATTTAACCGATAAACGACTTGAATTGATTTATTGAATGTAATTTCATTGGTTACATCTTGTGCAAAAATCAACATCCGCCTCTGTCTCAAATTATTAAACCTTAATTAAGTCAAAATGAAAAAACTTTTATTTTATTGCAGCTTTTTTATTGTTCTGTCAAATACTGTTTCTGCCCAGGCGAATAATAAAACAAATCTGAGTCTGCAGGTTTCCTCCGCAGCAGCAGCTAATCGTGCGCAGCTTGCTGCTTATGTGTGGACAAGGACCGTCCAGGTCTTTGCCGATGGAGAATTGAAAGTTACAAATGTTAGTTCTCTGTCTGTGGGATCAGATGGTAAAATTGTAACTACGGCTGTTTCTTCAACACCGGCAAAGCCGCTGCCTGGTGGGATCAGGGGAGATATTGCTCGTAAGAAAATTGAAGAAATAAAAACATATGTGGACGACGCCCTTAAGGTAAGTTCAGGGTATTTGTATATGTCTAAAGGGAAAATGGTAGATTTTTTTGATAACGGTAGCATTTCTCAGTCCGGAACAACAATAACGGTAAATGGAAGTAGTGTAAATAAACCCAATGATCAGCTGACGATGATGATCACGACAGGAACATTGGCTTTCATAAGTCAGAGTTTCAATTCTACGGTTACAAATGGGGATGCTATTTCAGGTACTATAAATTATAAAACTTTCAGCAACGGTCTTACTGCTATTAACAACGGGGAACTTGATCTTCCTGCGAAGAATATGAAGCTTATGATTTCTAATACGGGATATGCTAAAAAGCTGCAATAGTTATTCTTACCGCGGGAAAAATCATTTAATTTTCAAAGTTTCTTTTGTTCGGATTCCAGCATTTCCGCGTACTGTTTTGATTTAAAATAAAAATCAAACTGCAATCCGATTGCATTTAACGGTTGTACATACTGTTTATTCTGGAACTGATGCAAATAGTATGTTTCAAAGTCCATAAATCTTAAGACTTTGATTTCAATTCCCAAGGTTAGTCGTAATCTGTCTTGTGTATTGTCATTTAAATAAAAAAAGTATTCTGACCAGAGATAAGCATTAAAAGTCAAATATTCAGTCTTCAAATTCCTTACTAATTTGACTCTGGGCCTGTAAATAGGCTGAAATTCTCCATTCACCCAGCGCCAGTCTAAACGGTTTTTTGTTTGAAGAATGATGTCTTCCGGTAAATGAAAACTATTATTAGTTTCTGTTTCAAAAATATTGACTATTTTTTTTTTGTCACTGGGAGGAGCATCTGAATAAGAATATCCTATCCTGAACCACCAGAAGTATCCTTTTGACAAATCACTTAACTCCGTGTCATTTCTTCCCCTTAGCCATGGTGAGGCAAAATAATCAATATAAATACCTGCCGTGCCATCCGTATATTCAGAATTCGATCTTGTACCGGAGATCAAAGAATACAACCTGAATCTTTCATTGATTCTATAGTACGCTTCCAATTCCGGCCAGATCTGTTTTTGAACCGATGAATCCTGTGCTAAAATCATATGAGAACTGAAAAGAAAAACAATCAATAAAGAAGATTTCAAAATAAGGGCCTTCATTCAGATTTTTTCGTTTAACGGTTAAATTAAATCGTTACAGTTCTCTAAAAAGTTCAAAAGACCAGAAGTTTTAAGACCCTTTAGCAGTTAAATAAATCAAATTTAGCCGTTTAGTAATTGCAAAAGGGTGTAAATGAAAAACTTACTTTGGTTTTTGAAGATGTTTTACTGTTAAACATTCAAAATACAAGGTGGTATTGTTACGGTTAACTAACTTTAGTTGCATTTCTCTTCAAAACACTATTATTATGAAAAAATCGATCTACCTGTCAGCAGCCATCTTATCTTCCTTGATTTTGTTTACATCCTGTGGTCCTACATTGACTGTAACCAACGATTACGACCGCACGGCTAATTTCAGTCAGTTCCATACTTTTAAAATAGTAAAACTTGAACAACAGTACCAGGCGCTTAGCCAGTTTAATCAAACGAGGGTTATCAATGCCGTACAGGCTCAAATGATCGCCAAAGGATTTACTCCTTCTGAAACGCCAGATCTGCTGGTTAATATTACCAGTATTATGAAGAATCAGAAAGAACTTGTTGCTAATTCATACGGATATGGTGGTGGTTACAGGCCTTATGCCTGGGGGGGTGGAAATATGTCAACCACAGTGAACGTTCAGAATTACACTGCCGGATCATTAATTATTGAAGTGGCCAATGCTTCAACCCAAAAACTTCTCTGGGAAGGAATTGGTAACCAGGATATCGAAGCTCCATCCAACAATCCTGAGAAAGCAATTAATTCGGCAGTTCAAAAAATCATGGCCAGTTTTCCTCCTGGTGCGGCAACCAAATAAAAATTTTAGCAGGTAGTTTTAACCATTACTCAGGTAATGAAAAAGGGAGATATCTCCCTTTTTTTATTTTCAGACCTTTCAGCTATTATAGAAATTTTATAATCTGTAACCCACAATGAAAACTGCAGCAATGGTACCATTTGAGTAACTGGATGAATAGAATCCTTTAAGTTCAGCTGCATAGGATATCCTGGTTTTTTGAATGAACCGGTAGCCGACTGTTGCCGTAAAGTCTGCCAGGGACCATGTTGTAGCATTATGATTGGTGGTAATTCCTGAAGCAGAAACCTGGTTGAATGTTATGGACTGTCCCATAGCCCAGTTGGCATAAATCTGTTTTGAGAATTTCATTGAAATTACCAGCTGAATGGGAATACTTGAGTTAGATACATGCACATTTGATTGTTGTCCGCTCAATGAATCAGAAATAGTTCCACTTGCTGTATATAAACGGAAATAACCAGTTTCAATTCCAATACTCAGGAATGAATGTTGGGGTTCCCACATCACCCTGGCTGAAAATGCATATCCAAATGAATTGACCTGGTTCTTGAATATGATCAGGTTATTAAAAAAATAACTGGGTCCCACACCGCCATATACTGCGAATTTGTGGTAAGGGCCTGTTTCACCCTCGCCATTCTGAGCCAAACCATGGCAGGATATAAAACAAGTGAAAGCAGCTACAATAATTTTTTTCATTCGCATGATATATTGGTATGGGCAAAAATTAAATTCATCTTTTATTTCATTGTATAAAAATCATACACTACATAACTGGGATAATCAGATATAAAACCATCGAACTGTCCGTTTTGAATATAATTATCAATAAGTGATTTCTGGTTCAGGGTCCAGCTGATCACTCTTATCCCTGCGGCATGCGCAGTAGCAACATCACTCAGCAGCAGACCCCTCGAGTATCTTGGCCCCCAGCGGGTACATCCGTTGTCAACCACATCCTGATAAGTCAGTTCGCACATGGTGGGCAAACCAGAAGCGCGATATTCAGGATAAGACTGAAATTGTCCTATAACTGTTTTAGAGGGCATATCTGCATATATAACTACTTCACGGCCTACACTTGCAGCATGCGCATATGCTTTCTGTACGACGGGTAAAAGAGCTTCAAAAATTCCAACATCACCTTTAATGTCCATCCAGAAATATTTCATCGTTGTTGAGTCGATGAAGGCTGTAAGGCACTGATCGAGAGAAGGAATTTTTTGTCCATCCACTAATCTTATATAATCTTCCAAAAATGTAAAACTATATTGGTTATAATCACCTGAGATCGGACTTTTCTGTGTAAGACGAATATCGATATTCCCATCATGCATCATGATGGGCACCTGATCGAGCGTGAGCTGCACATCGAACTCCAGACCGTTTACACCATAATCTTCATCATTCATTACACCCAGCAGAGAGTTTTGTGCAAAAGGCGGATTGGAAGTTGTCTGAACGCCATGATGAGCATAAATTTCAAACGGAGTCGCTTTTGCATAGGCAGAGAAATTCTTTGAAAACTTCAAAGTGATAGGAGAGGCTTTATTGTCAGGGTCATAAAAATTTCCGGGCAAAGAAAGATTGCTGATATCTCCAGTTTTCAGAAAGGCGAGGGCATCTGCTTTATCAAGGGTGAAGTTTATCAAACCCTGTGTCGGAACCTGGGAGAATCTCCAGAAGCCCGAGAATTTCAGGGAGCTGTCCGAAGGATCCAATCCGTATGAAAGAATCATGAATACGCCACCTGCATTACTGAAAAATGAAACCTTATATTTAGAGGCTTTGCAAACAAATTGTGTTCCCAATGCGCTGCTTCCGGAACCCAAAGTATATATACCTTCCATTTTTTTCATAGAAGTATCTGAAATGAAGTTCACATTTCCGAGACTTATATCAGGCTGCTGCAAAATCTGATTCTTGGAGCAGGAGAAAAGAACGAGAAGTAAAATGATGTATTTATAGGAATTTCGAGCTGGCATTGTTTTGAGTTTAAGTTATAAGTTTAGTCCAATCTGGAATTCGGGTACCCAATACCTTTTTCCGTTTACAGGGAATGCCGGCCACGCTATTATATGATATTGAACATAGTCCATCTTCAATCCGATTGCCAGAGCCCTGTTTTTATATAATTTTTGTTCGAAACTTGCCGAAAGACTACCACCATTAATAAAACTGTTTTGATTAGGAATAGTATAGCCGCCTTCACTTATATAAAAGGTGTTTGTCCAGTATAAGTCACCACGTAAAGTAAGGGCCGTTTTTTTAAATGCATGTCCCACCGCAATCGAAGGTTGTTGTTCCCATCCTGTAATAGTAGTTGCAAAACCAAATTGATTCAGCACTCCGTAATTCCATGCTACCTGCCAGCCAAATCCAATGTAGTTGTCATTAATTTTATAATTCCAGTATGGTCCGAGATAAATGCGGTTTGAAATAATAAGACTGGTTAAACCAGCCTGTAAATTAAATCCTTTTGGTAAAGTATATTTTGCCTGGTAAGAAAACATAGGGGCGGTTATTACATCATCCGTCCAGTCCCTGGGTGTAACTACATAAATGACTGATATGGATGAAGAATAATGTCCACCGGGCAGTGGTTGGGGTAAAATAAAACTGGCTTTTAGAATATCAAAATTTTCCTCCTCTTTCTTTTGACCAAAACAAAAAATAGAGGAGACCAGCAAGGTGAAAATAAGGACGATCCTGCATTTGTTATAATGGATGATGGTTTTCACTAAATAAATTTTAGAATAGTTTGAGATCCTGACGGATGGCTAGGGATCGTTTTGGTTATTTGTGTAAGTTAAATTAATCTTATGTGAATCCTAAGTGAGGACTCCATTTAACCGATAAACCAAAACTGTGTAATCTTTTTTTGGTTCAGGCGACAGTCAATACCGGAACATTGATTGCTTTCAACCCCTTGTATAGATTTTCGACGAGGTCCTGGTCCAATAAAAACCTGCTTATTTGATCCCTCGTGATCCATGTTTTATTTATCTGGAATCCTTTAAATACTTTCATCATATCAAAGGCCTCTGACTTCCTGCCCATGTTTACAAGAATGGCGACTCGTAAAACGGCATTCAATACAAGTTCGGAAATGCCCGATTTTTCCACCTGCTGATAGGCAAGTGAATATTCTTTTAATTTAAAGTGATAAAGGCTTACAAACAGATTAAAGAAAGGCGGATATGATTTATTGCGTTCTATGGATTCTCTGATGAGTTCGATACCCCGGTTGTATTCTCCGGCACAGATCATTAAACATCCTATGATGCCTATTAAACCAGAAGCATTGGGATTCAATGCCAATGCATATTCAAGTGAATCCATGGCCGCCTGTTTGTTATTAAAGAATATACTGGACATGCCAAGCGTGATATGCGCATGCTGACTGAGAGGATTAATTTTCAAAGCATTGTGGGCACATCTCAATCCCTGAATCATTGGATTTCCTCTTGTTGACTGATTAAATAAAAAAGCCAAAAGGGAAAGTTCTCCTAAAAAAGCCCATGCATTTTCATTAGCCGGATCCTGCTCAACTGCATCTTCCATAGCGGCATACGCTTTTTTAAAACTCCCTTTATTAAAAGCGGCATAAAAGTCGTGATACCATGAAAGCATAACTGAAAAGGGTTTGCCTGATTTATTCATTATCAAACCTTTCGTCAGCTGTTGGATTATCAATCCATTAAAATCACCCAATGCGGCGATCACATTTGCAATTATATTATCAGCTACTTCAAATAAACCGGAGGGGGTATAATTACGGTGGAACAATTGAGTCCATATCTGTGCTCCATTGTGCGCATCCGTAAGTTGCACGGATACCCTCAATCTGTGGGGTTCAAAATGAACATTCCCGGTTACAATAAACTGTGCTCCGAAATCGGAGGCCAGTTCATGAATTTCTTTGTTCTTTGAAGAGAGCTGCTGGGTTGTATAGTAAGCTATTACGGAGAAATCAGGAAATCTTCCAAATTCTGCACTTAATTGCTGGCCAAGACTATCTGCAAATGCCAATTTTGATTTATCCTTTTCAAAAGTTTTAAAAGGCATGATCGCGATGGTAACAGTATCATTTATATTCTTCTGAACTTCAGGTATCAGTTCAATATCCGGTCTTGGTTCAACATGTGACATATGTGAAAATACCGGTACATAGGTTCCCTTGGGAACAGTAATTTCAATCTGGTCTCCGATGCCCTCTTCCTTATAGTAATAGTTTAATGCTCGCCGGAGTCTCCCGGCATGTATGCGCACGATCGCATCGTGTTGTGGTTTGAAACTGACGGGCTTATTGAGCACATTCACCGCAATAGTATATTCTTTGATTGTGTTGGACCTGCCATACAGGGTCTCATC
>Ga0207113_1020_pt1 | contig 60025 bp, 61 predicted proteins | sample Alteio_BWMinHeat_69_FD_153559 | JGI IMG/M metagenome (GOLD analysis project Ga0207113, IMG submission 153559) | Enriched cells from forest soil in Barre Woods Harvard Forest LTER site, Petersham, Massachusetts, United States -... | ecosystem: Environmental > Terrestrial > Soil > Temperate forest >... | reverse complement strand
GGTAAAGCTGAGGCTTCCGGCACTTTAAATGTGCAAACAAAAAAAGTATTGCTGAAAGAAGGAAAATTACTGGAGGTCCGTTATGCATCCGGATCCGTTTGCGTAATGACCTGCTTTTTGCAGTATTCCAGATTAGGGAATGATGAATATTTGCAGGGAACATATTTCAGTACAAACGCTGATGATTCAACTACTGATTGCGGTAAGGGAAGTATTTTCCTTCACAGGGTAGCAGAAACGGATTTTTATAAAGAACCTTTTCTTGAGAAAAAAGAAAAAGAACTACTGGCACATAAAAAAGATGCAGGTCCAGTTAAAAAATCTACAGCAACGGTGCCAGCTGTTGCGGGTTCAGGGGAAACAGCGAAAAAATCTCCCCCGAAAACCAGCCCTGTTAAAAAAACATCCGCTTCGCCACCTGTTACTGTGAGACCCAAATCAAAAGGCCCCGAGCCGGTTCAGGGTCTGAATACAAGAGACAGTACAATAAGAATCACACAACCTCAGATACCTGTTTCAATACCTGAAGTATTGCAAACGAGAACCAATGAATTACTGAAAACACTGACAGTAAACCATTCCGATATTGAACTTCGTATATATGATGACGGAGCGATAGATAACGATACTGTTTCAGTTTATTATGACAATAAATTAATTGTTTCCAATGCACGTATATCGGATCAGCCTATTACCGTTCATATTACCGTTGAACCATCTGATCATCCGCATCGGCTTGTAATGGTTGCAGAAAACCTCGGAGACATTCCTCCTAACACTTCTCTTCTGGTTGTAAATGACGGTGATAAAAGGTATGAAGAAAGAATTATCTCGAACGAGCAGAAAAATATCGTGATCAATTTTGTGTATAAGAAGATTGAGTGAAGTATAAGAGTATATGAGTATAAGAGTGACAAACCAGCTCCCATTCTTACACTCTTATACTCATATACTCTTATACTCTTATACTCTTATACTTTCTTCCTATTATTTTCTCGGCAACTTCTCATCCCGCTGGGCAGCATCATAAACAAAAGATGCTATAATTGTTGCGGCCTGTTTCATATCCTCACTACTAAGATGGTCGTAGCTGTCCATATTGCTGTGATGTGTTCTTGAACCATATTCCATGGGGTCCTGAATAAACTGGAAGCCGGGTAAGCCGATCGCATCAAAGGAGAGGTGATCTGTTCCTCCGGTATTTTGAAGCGTGAGGGTGGATGCTCCGAGATCATGAAATGGCTGAAACCATTGTTCGAAGATTGGTTTGACTGCAGCATTTCCCTGCAGATAAATTCCACGGATTTTCCCAGTGCCATTATCGAGATTCAGATAAACCGATAATTTATCCCCCGCGGCATTAAATTTTTTTGTGGCGGTATCGGTAAAATGATTCTTTACATAATTTTTAGATCCATGTAATCCTGTTTCTTCACCTCCCCATAAAGCAATCCGGATCGTACGTCGTGGTTTAACACCAACTGTTTTTAATATCCGGATCACTTCGAGCATCACAGCGGAACCTGCGCCATTATCTGTTGCGCCGGTAGATCCCTGCCAGGAATCCAGGTGACCGCCAATCATCACCAGCTGATCTTTCAGATTCTTATCCGTACCTGGAATTTCAGCAATCACATTATAACCCTGCTGATCATCCGGAAATATTTTTGCACTGAGTTCCAGATCCAGGGACACCGGTATCTGATGTTGCAATAAACGCTGAATGGTCATGAAATGTTCGTAGGCTAATGAAATATCATTCATGCCAGGTAACATTTCTGCATTGTAGGGAATTCCATTTTGTACAAAAACAGTTCCGTCCGAATTTCGTGTAGTTGTTGTAATCATTCCCAGTGCTCCTTCCTGTTCTGCAAATTTTTTGGTTGCCTGTAATAAGCGGGCAGCAGTTGCGAATCCTGACATTTGATTATTCGGAGTAACAGGTGCTTTCGGATCAAACGCCGCCAATTTTGTAAGTTCTGAATCACTGTACCTGCTGGCATCGGGCTTGAATCCCAGCTGAAGTGAATCATTTCTTTTAAGCATTACAATTTTATCTTTCAGCTTTCCATGGTAGTCGGACAGGCCTGCAGAATCCCTGATATCAATTAACACGACATCACCATGAGTTAATCCGTTGGTTCCTTTTGAAAATGTTTTTGGAAATCCGATCAGTGGTTCATAATAAGGTGATGTCATAGCCAGATAATATTTTTCCAGTTCCCAGCCTTTGCCCCATTTGCCCCAGGCTTCAAGATTTGCATTTACCAGCCCCCAGGAAGCCAGTTTATTTTTTGCCCAGTTAGCTGCTTTAAAATAACCGGGCGACTCCATCAGCCTTGGTCCATTAGCGTCTGTCAGATTAAAAATAATTTCCATAACCTGGGAATGATTCATCCCTTCGTCCCGGATTTTAGCCATCATTGCCATATCCAGGTTTTCAGTTTGAGCAAAAACACCGCTGGCGAGAAATAATAATGGTATAATAAATAATTTTCTCATGTTCAATTTTTTAGAATGACGAATGTATTATCAGAGTAGCTTTCCATTCTCAGATATTATATGAACGGAAAATTTATCTCATTCACCCGCAGGTGCAGTAAAATGTAAACTGTCAATTACTTCACCCTGAACCTGGAGATTGTCATTACCTGAAGTGTGATTCTTCCCGCTATAAGGATTCTGAATTTTGTTTGCAGGGCTCAACCAGTAAGCTTCTGATGAATCAACGAAGGCGTTCGGACAGCGCATGTGATAAACCGTACTTCCATCATACCTGACTGTCCTGATAAGCGAATACAATTCATCCGTAATCATATTGAATTCTCTTTTCTTTTGTTCCATGGTATTTTCCTTCAGGAGACCTTTGATTTCTCCCTGCATGGATTGGGCAAGACTAACAGCTGTTTGAACAATAGCTGTATCAGCCTTAAACTGATCGAACCGGATGCTGTCAATCGAAGTATGAAGTTTTTCAGCTGCTGCTGAAATTTGCGAACTGTCGGATGCCGCAAAACCGTCAGATAACCCGTAATAATTGTTCAATACAATTGCAAAAGAGCGGTTAAATGCGGATGTTTTAGAGCTAATAGCCAGGGGTACATCTTTTTCTTCTGAATTATTGTTGCCTGAATTGCTTTTATGAAGCACCAGATATGTAATTCCAAGGGCAATGGCCAAAACACAAACCAATAAAAGGGCCTTCTTCATAAAATGAATTTAATCAAAGATAATTCTAAATGCATTTGCTTTAATTTTGCGCGTTTGAATTAATCCCCATTCATCTTATGCTGGCAGGTTTTCAGAATTTGACTTTTGAGTTCGGTGCGCGTAAAATCCTTGAAGATGTCACGTGGCATATTCAACCCAATGAACATATTGGCCTGATAGGTTATAACGGAACTGGTAAATCGACATTATTGAAATTGCTTGCGGGTGAGTATTCAGCTTCTGCAGGAACCGTAGAACGCAGCCGGAATATAAGTATCGGTTATCTTCATCAGGATCTGCTCAGTTTTGATACGGGGGATTCCATATTGAAAGTTGCCATGGGTGCATTTGATAAAGTGCTGAACCTGGAAAAAGAATTGGAGCAGCTGGCGCATGAGATGGAAGCGGAAGAAAAAGCCGGCAAAGTACAGTCAGAGTCATTACTGCTGACATATACCGACAAGCTACATGAAATGGATCTGCTGGATGGATATAATATCCATCATAAAACGGAAGAAGTGCTTCAGGGACTTGGTTTTTCCAATGCAGATCTGCAAAGGCCTTACCGCGAATTCAGTGGCGGCTGGCGCATGCGTGTGCTCCTTGCCAAGATGATTCTACAGAAACCGGACCTGCTTCTCCTTGATGAACCAACCAATCACCTTGACCTTCCTTCCATAGAATGGCTCGAAAAATACCTTCAGCATTACCAGGGTTCTGTCGTTATTGTGAGTCATGATAAGTTTTTTCTCGACAGGATGGTGCATAAAATAGTTGAGCTTTATCAGCAGGATCTGCATTTTTATAACGGGAATTATTCTTTTTATGAAAAGGAAAAAGAAATGCGCATTACCCTCCAGCAAAGGGCCTATGAAAATCAAAAAGATTATATCCGTCAGCAGGAAAGATTCATAGAACGGTTCAAAGCCAAGGCCAGCAAAGCCGCGGCGGCACAGTCTGCTATGAAAAGACTCGATAAAATGGAGCGCATTGAAAATGTTGAGCTGGAAAGACCTGATATGCGGATACAGTTTCGCGTTGAAAGGCAGCCCGGTAAAGTGCTGGTGCAATTAAAAGATTTAAGCAAAAGTTTTGGTGATATTGAAATTATTCGTCACGCAGAAGCTGAAATTGAAAGGGGAGATAAAATTGCCCTTATTGGGGCAAACGGGAAGGGTAAATCTACCGTATTGCGCATCCTCGCTGGTACGGAATCGTTTACAGGTGACCGTACGTGGGGTCATCATGTGGATGCGAGTTTTTATGCCCAGCACCAGCTGGAATCATTAAATATTAACGATACCGTTTTAGAAGAAATGAAACATTCGGGCTCCCAGAAAAATGAACTTGAACTCCGGACATTGCTGGGTTGTTTTCTTTTTTCAGGAGACGATGTGGAAAAAAAGATCAAAGTATTGAGCGGAGGTGAGAAAGCCCGTGTGGCATTGGCTAAAACAATTGCCGGTAAAGCAAATTTTCTTTTATTGGATGAACCTACCAATCACCTGGATATTCATTCCTGCGAATTACTGGCTGAAGCACTGAATAAATACGAAGGCAGTTATATACTTGTAAGTCATGACCGTTTCTTTATTTCAAAAACTGCTAATAAAATATGGGAAATCGAAAACGGCCAGATAAAGGAATTTAAAGGAACTTATGATGAATGGGTGGAATGGAACAAAAGAATGAGTGCACAGGCAAAACCTGGTTTAAGTAAACCAAAAATTGAAAGGCCAGTTGCAGAACAACCCAAGCCCATAATAAATAACCTTCCGGTAAATAAAGAAGCAAAAAAGCAACTGCAGAAACAACAGAAGCTGGTGGAGCAACTGGATGCGGATATTATTCGTCTACAATCTGAAAGCAGCCGTCTGGAACTGCAATTGTCTGCCCCGGAAATTTATGCCGACAGGCAAAAATTCCTTGTAGCAGAATCGGAATATAAAAAAGCTGTTTTGAGTTTGTCCGTTGCCAGGCAGAATTTTGATGTGGCTCTTGAAAAACTCATTGAACTGGAGGAACAACAGTAACGCGGAACGCTGAACGCTTAATGCTTAACGAAGGTATTTACAATTTAGATAAATTCCATTTCAAGGTCTTTGTTTAATTTTATATAAACCATCAGATTTATTAAAAAGGATCCATTTATTAGTTTAATCCGTACCCTATTCATTCCCGGCTACCTGGTTTTTATTCTGAGTCTTCCTTCAGCCGCGCAGGATTCTGTCGCGCACAAAAGACCAAGAATCGGGCTAACTCTTAGTGGCGGTGGCGCAAAGGGCCTGGCACATATTGGTATACTCAAAGCGATAGATTCAGCGGGCCTTTCCATTGATTACCTGACAGGCACCAGTATGGGCGGTATTATCGGATCATTGTATGCTTCCGGATATTCAGCAGATTCAATTTTATATATAGCCCGTCATATCCACTGGGATGATTTACTTTCTAATCAAAGTTCTCTCAGGGATATTATCATGGAAGAAAAAGATGAGTATAACAAGTACGACCTGGAACTTCCCTGGGTTAATAATTTTTTCAGGGTTTCTACGGGTGTTCTGGAAGGTCAGGAATTATGGTTGAAATTTTCTGAACTTTTGTTTCCTGTTTATAAAATAAAAAACTTCGATTCACTGGACATACCCTTTAAATGCATTGCAACGGATATTTCTACCGGACAGGCTGTGGTCCTTGACAGTGGAGAAATTGTAAGTGCCGTTCGGGCGAGTATGGCCATTCCTTCTGTTTTTACCGCGGTGGAATATCAGGGAAAGTTATTGGTGGATGGAGGCATTGTTCGCAATTTTCCGGTTAAAGATGTTCGTGAAATGGGCGCCCAGTTTGTGATTGGAAGTAATGTGACAAGCAGCCTGCTTCCTGCCAATAAAGTGAACAATGTTTTGCAGGTGCTTTTACAGGTAGCTTTTTTCAGGGAAGCAGAAGACACCAAACTGGAAGTACCTCTTTGTAATATCTACGTACAGACTCCGCTTGAAAAATACAGCATGGCGACTTTTTCGCAGGCCGATGAAATTATTGAAGCGGGACTTGAAGAAGGAAGAAAATTATATCCGCAATTAAAAAAAATAGCTGATTCTCTCAATGCTTTATATGGTCAGGAAACAAATGAAAAAGAGCTGCCCGCCTTACAAACCGTAAAAATTTCTTCTTACGAAGTGCACGGATTGAAATTTACTACACAGGATTTTTTTGTTCATACCATGGGACTTGCTACTAATCATGTATATACCCCCGAAATGCTTGCACATATGGTGAGGAGAGCAAGCGGCACCCGATATTATAGCCGGATCTCCTATCTGCTGGATCCACAGCCTGACCAATCTGCAAAAATTATATTTGATGTCTCTGAAAGCCCGCTTACGTTTGGGAAAATTTCGTTACATTATAATCAGTTTACAGGTATCAGCGCAATCTTCAATCTGACGTCGCGGGATTTCTTTACACCCAATTCAAGGAGCCTTGTAACTATTAATATTGGAGAAAATTTCCGCGTCAGGGGTGAACATCTTCAGTATCTGGGAAGAGGAAGAAAATTTGCATTGAAATTATCTACCCAATTTGATCAGTTGAATATCACGACATACGCAAATACAAAAGAAGCTGGAATTTATAATCAGAATTATTTTGTCATGGATGGGAAGTTCGGGTATTCCACAAGTCGTGATTTGACCATTGGCATAGGAACCCGGTTTGAATGGACCAGGTTTAATCCGTCCATAACATCGTCCGTTGAATTTAACGGAACAGATAATTTTCCGACCAGCTATATTTATTTCAGGCAAAATTCTTTGGACAGGCCGGTATATCCTAAAAGAGGAATCAAATCTGAGCTGGAAGGAGACTGGGTATATACTCAGGATCCCAACATCAAATTACACACGAGTACACAGGACGCGGATACAATAACGGCCTATAATCCTTATCCAAGAATCACCTTTCATTTTGAAAGTTACTCGCCTCTTTCAGAAAAAAGTACCCTGCTGTTTTTGCTGCAGTCAGGAGTGAATTTTCAGAAAGGGAATATTATGAATGAATTTTCCATTGGAGGACTTACATATAGCTTTCATAACCAGATAACATTTGCGGGCTTGAGGGAAGGTTCATATTATTCATCCAGTCTTGCTGAAATTCAGGCTGGTTTTCGATATAATATGTATGGAAATCTTTATCTGACCGGACGTGCAAATGTTTTGTTCAGCAATTTTGTAAACAATGAAAATAATTTTTATGATACCCCCAATTTTCTGTCAGGGTATGCACTAACATTTACTTATAATTTCGTGCTTGGCCCTCTGGAGCTGAGTGCTATGTATTGCGACCAGTGGAAAAGAGTTATGGGATATGTGAATATTGGCATTCCATTTTAAGCCTAAAGCCTAAAGCTTAAAGCCCAAAGCCCAAAGCCTAAAGCTTCTTTTTAGTTTTACAATTAAAATCAGATAAATCATAAACCCTCTCCATTTACTTTCGAGGATTTATTTTTTAAACATTTCATGGTTCCAAAAAGTAGTTTTAGGCTTTAGGCTTTAAGCTTTCGGCTTTAGCCCTATAATATCAAGTATTTCTTTTTCTTTCGCAATAGCACTATCATGCATTTTCTTTCCTTCTTCCAGCATAGACATTATTTTTATTTCTGTTTCAGATCCACTGGCGTTAATACAAACATTCAGGAAAGCACCTAACACAGCTGAACGTGCGCAAATAGCACCCACACCGGCATCTGATCTTGAATTTTGATTTCCTTCCATGGCCATCGCTTTAATAATTTCCATTGATTTCAGGGATGCCTGCATGACATGGTACGGTACTTCAATAGCCCTCAGATTGGCATCCCTCACCGCTTTTTCACGTATTGATTTTTCTGATTCCGTGCCTTTGGGAAGGGCTCTTGCTTGTAAAATTCCTTCAAACGCTCTGGTGTCAGCATCTACCAGAGAAATAAGCTCTTTTTTAAGTACAGATGCTTTATCTGCCCAATCACTAAATGATTCCCAGTTATTCTTTTGAGCTGAAATATTCGCTACCATAGCGCCGAGACCAGCACCGAGCGCCCCCAGATAAGCAGCAACGGATCCTCCGCCTGGTGCAGGTGATTCGCTTGCTGTTTCGTCTGCAAAATCCGATAACGATAAACGCACCAGCTTTTCTTGTTCCGGATCTCTTAATAAATACTCTATGATTCTTTCTTCAGTTTTGAACGGACTAAGTTCATTCAGTCCCATGGAAATGATGGCAATTCTTATTAATTCCTTTTCTGAAACTCCAGCAGAGCGTTTCTGTTTTTTCAGGAAATATTTTCCTGCTTCCAGCATGGATCCCAAAGGGATCAATCCCACCAGTTCACTGCCTGTAACACGGAGTCCTCTGGTCTCTGCTTTGCGGCAGACTTCATCAAAAGCGATATGCATCGGTGTGACGGAAAGATTGGTAAGATTCATAGAGATTTGAGCTACACCGTATTCTTTTATGTACCAGCCAATAGCTTTGACAGATTTGAGCGATCCCGGAATCATTACAGGTTCTCCATTTTCATCTCTGACTATTTTACCATTTACCGGGTCGCCTTCTCTTTTTATTCTTCCGGCTTCCCGTACATCAAATGCAACGCTGTTTGCACGACGTACTGATGTAGTATTGAGGTTTATATTGTAAGCTACCAGAAAATCACGGGCACCAATAACCGTAGCCCCCCTTTTTTCATCAAACACTGAAGGGCCAAAATCGGGTTTCCATTCCCTTTTTTTCATCTTTTCGGCAAATCCTTCATACTCACCAGCGCGTATAACCGATAAATTGCTCCGGTCCTTATCATTCTGTGCAGCTTCATACAAATAAACCGGGATGGACAATTCATTCCCTACCCTTTCGGCCAGTTTCAGAGCCCATCGGACTGTTTCTTCCATAGTAATTCCTGACACCGGGATAAGCGGACAGACATCCGTTGCACCCATCCGCGGATGTTCACCCCGGTGCCGGCGCATATCAATTAATTCACCGGCTTTACTGATGGCACGAAATGCTGCTTCCACAACACCCGAAGGAGATCCCACAAAAGTTACGACGGTGCGATTGGTGGCTTTACCAGGATCCACATTGAGCAACCTGACCCCATCGACCGATTCAATTTCATTTGTGATCGATTGAATAATCTGAAGATCTATGCCTTCACTGAAGTTGGGAACGCATTCAATAATTGATATCATATAAAATAATTGGCATAAGCACTGTATAATGCCCAATATACAACGCTTAAGCGATGAATTTACCCCGGATTATTATTTTATCAATAAGGTTGGATCCAAAACTATAAGGTAAATATTCCATTGAAGGAACCTCTGAGGTGATGATCAGATTTGCCAATTTCCCCCTGGAAATTGTGCCGAGCGAATTACCAAGCCCCATGGCAAAAGCGCCGTTGATGGTAGCTGCATTGATTGCTTCTTCCGGCAATAATTTCATTTGTATACAAGCCAGTGCTATGACGATATTCATATTTCCGCTGGGTGCAGATCCGGGATTATAATCTGATGCCAGTGCAATGGCAAATCCTGAATCCAATAACTTTCTTGCGGGCGGAAATTCCATGCGAAGGAAAAAAGCAGCCGCCGGAAGTAAAGTGCAAATTCCTTTCCATCCTGAGTTTTTTATTTTACTGATATCTTCATCCGGCATTATTTCAAGATGATCCATTGAAATGGCGTTGAGTTTTATTCCCGTTTCAACACCTCCGGTTGTATTAAGTTGGTTTACATGCATTTTTGGTTGTAAACCATAACGAAGTCCGGCCCTCAGAATGATTTCAGATTCTTCAGGATTAAAAAATCCTTTCTCACAAAAGACATCGATATAATCGGCCAGTTTTTCTTTCGCTATGACAGGCAGCATTTCATCCACAATCTCTTTTATATAAGCAGCGTGATTTTCACGATAAATTAATGGATATGCATGTGCTCCAAGAAAAGTGGATTTAATATGCAATGAAGATTTTTCTTTTAACTGCCGTATTACACGAAGCATTTTCAATTCTCCTTCCAGTGATAATCCATAACCGCTTTTTATTTCAATGGCACCTGTACCCAGCCTCGCTACTTCTTCCAGTCTTTTCCAGGAAATCCTGAAAAGCTCATCTGAGGAGATTTCATTTATTTTTTGAACTGTATTCAGGATTCCTCCTCCGCGTGCATTGATTTCAGCATATGAAAGCCCCCGGATTTTATCAACAAATTCGCTTTCCCGGCTTCCTGCAAAAACAATATGCGTGTGACTGTCGCACCAGCATGGCAAGACCAGTTTCCCGTTACAATCCGTTTTTACCCCGGGAAGATTTGGTAAATCTTTTTTTAAAGAATCCATTTTGCCGAAACCGGCAATTTCTTCTCCTTCTATCAGCAGCCATGCATTTTCCAGGCAGGGAAGATCTGCCATTTCTTTACCATACAAAGGTCTGATACCGGACCCTGTATTAACAAGTTGTTTGATATTTATCAGGAGCTGGCTTTGCATAATAAAGATCAGAGTTGAAAATCGTCTTTTGTTTTTTGTGCCAGAGGATACCCCGCATCTGCGTGACGGATAACACCGAGACCAGGATCATTGCGAAGCACTCTGGAGAGACGGGCATCGGCTGAATCTGTTCCATCTGCAACGATTACCATGCCGGCATGAATACTATAACCCATTCCTACACCACCCCCATGATGAAGGCTTACCCAACTTGCACCGCCTGCAGTATTGATGAGGGCATTTAGTATGGGCCAATCTGCTACAGCATCACTCCCATCCATCATCGCTTCTGTTTCGCGATTGGGAGAAGCAACAGAGCCCGTATCGAGATGGTCACGCCCAATGACAATCGGAGCAATTACTTTTTTTGTTCGGACGAGTTCATTAAAAGCAAGCCCCGCTTTTTCTCTTTCTCCCTGACCTAACCAGCAAATGCGTGCTGGCAATCCCTGGAAAGCTATTTTTTCCCTGGCCAGTTTTAACCAGCGCTGAAGAGAATGATTTTTCGGAAAAAGCTGGACAATCAATTCATCCGTAACAGCTATGTCATCCGGATTTCCACTAAGGGCAGCCCATCGGAAGGGTCCTTTCCCTTCACAGAAAAGGGGTCTGATATAAGCCGGAACAAATCCCGGAAAGTCAAACGCATTTTTAAGACCTTTTTCAAAAGCGCGCGCACGAATATTATTCCCGTAGTCGAAAGTAATGGCACCTTTCTTTTGAAGAGCCAGCATTTTCTCCACATGAAGTTTCATGGATTCATAAGCCAGTTCAAGATATTTATCGGGGTTCGATTCGCGTAATTTTTTGGCTTCCTCAGTAGATAGCTGGTGGGGCCAGTAACCTATCAGTGGATCATGTGCAGATGTCTGATCAGTGAGCGTATCAGGAATGATATTTCTTTTCAATAATCTTTCAAGCAGATCGACCGCATTACAACAAATGCCGATAGAAACAGCTTTTTTATCTTTTTTAGCCTGGATTGCCTTATCAATTGCTTCATCCAGGTCATATATTCCGAAATCCAGATATTTTGTTTCGAGTCTTTTTTGGATTCGCCAATTTTCTACTTCTGCTATCAGTGCAACGCCTTCGTTCATCGTGATAGCAAGTGGCTGGGCTCCTCCCATTCCGCCCAGACCTGCAGATACATTCAGCGTACCCCTCAGGGTTCCATTGAAATGTTTATCTGCTGCAGCGGCATAAGTTTCATATGTTCCCTGTACGATGCCTTGTGAACCTATATAAATCCAGGAGCCAGCTGTCATCTGTCCATACATCATCAGTCCTTTTTTTTCAAGTTCATCGAAATGTTCCCAGGTAGCCCATTTAGGAACAAGCTGTGAATTTGAAATCAATACTCTTGGTGCATCGGTATGAGTTTTCATTCTTCCAACCGGCTTACCGCTTTGAATTAACAGCGTTTCATCATTCTCTAAAATTTTCAAATTCGCAAGAATATCATCCAGTGCCTGGAAATTCCTGGCAGCTTTTCCACGTCCGCCATATACGATCAGCTCATCAGGCCGTTCTGCTACTTCAGGATTTAAATTATTCAAAAGCATTCTTAACGCGGCTTCCTGTATCCATCCTTTACAATTTAAAGTCGGCCCGACTGGTGTTTTGTATTTGAGCGGGTCGTATTTTGTAATGGTTTTTTGCATATTAATTATTTAATGAAAAGCTTTCAAAATCCTTATTGAGATCAATGCCCCGGGATTTGGCAAAAGCATCTGTTTCGCGAATGAAACTAAAAGATTCAATCATGTATTTTATTTTCAGAATATCATCGGCAAAAATCCTGTCTTCCTTTGCAAAGCTCACCTGTTGGCGCACAAATTCGTGAGCATGCTCCAAAATGGAACTGCTGCGCAGGGGACGACGGAATTCAATGGCCTGGCAGGCTGTCATTAATTCAATAGCAAGAATGTATTCAAGATTCTCCAGAACCATTTCCAGTTTACGACCGCTGATGCTCCCCATGCTTACATGGTCCTCCTGCCCTAGTGAAGTAGGAATGCTATCGGCGCTGGCAGGGAAACAAAGTGTTTTATTTTCTGTCACCAGGGCTGCCGTGGTATATTGCGGGATCATAAATCCGCTGTTGAGTCCAACATCTTTCATTAATAAAAGCGGAAGTCCCCATTTACCTTCCAATAATAAATAGCAACGACGATCAGAAATATTTCCTGCTTCCGAAGAAGCGATGGTTGCATAGTCAAGTGGAATTGCCAGCGGCTGGCCGTGAAAATTTCCTCCGCTGATCGTATCATCTGCAGAAAATATGAGGGGATTATCAGTTACTGAATTCAATTCTATCAATGTAAGTTCTTTCAGGTGAAGCCATGCATTGCGACTGGCTCCGTGAACCTGTGGCATGCATCGCAGAGAATATGGATCCTGCACCCGGCCGCAATCGACATGGCTCTGCATAATCTCCGAACCAGTTAAAAGTTTACGCAATCTTTGGGCAACCAGCTGATTTCCACTGAATGGCCTTAGATTATGAATCCGTTCATCAAAAGGAGACTTGGTTCCTGTAAGGGCTTCAAGACTCATCGCACCGATCAGATCGGCTGACTCAAGACAAAAATGCATACGTTGCAGGTTGGCAACGGCATAAGCAAGAATAAACTGAGTCCCGTTAATTAAAGCAAGCCCTTCCTTTGGACCCAATTGTAATGGTTTAAGTCCATTTTGCGAAAGAACTTCTTCAGTAGGAAGTATTTTACCTTTCACCCATACTTCCCCCAACCCGATTAAAGGTAGAAACAGATGAGCCAGCGGGGCAAGATCACCGGAAGCACCTACAGATCCTTTTTCAGGAACAACAGGGCTGATATCCTGATCGATAAACCAGCAAATTCTTTCCAGTGTTTCCTGCTGAATACCCGAGTAACCCTGTGCAAGGGAATGTACTTTTGTGATCATCATGATCCTGGAAAGGAAGGGACTGATAGGGCGTCCGACTCCTACACTATGACTTTGCAATATTTTATGCTGAAGTTTTCTCGTGTCTTCAGCAGAAATATTTGTATTGGAAAGAATGCCAAATCCGGTATTAATTCCATAGACCGTCTTTCCCCTGGAAACAATTTCACTGACATAGTCCCTGCTCCTGATAATTTTTTGCATGGTATCTTCAGGAATGATACCACGCATTTCACCCCCGGCAAGGGCGATTACAATGGCAGGCGTCAATTTATCTGAGCCGTAATGGAATGGTTTGGGCATGTGACTGTTCGATTATTTGCTTATGGATATATTTGCGGGCGCCTGTTTGCAATCGCATAATAAGTCCATGCATAATATCACGAAAATAAAACTCTTTAGGATACTTCTCCGGATCACTTATTTACCTTCCTTGATTTTCCTGTACCCATGGGCATTATTCAGAAAAAAATCAGTATCCGGAATATTCTTTTTCTTCGACCGTTATGCCATGGGAGGCGCACAACGGATTCATCTGGACATTTTAAAATCGATTCCCGAAGCTGATAAAATTGTTTTTTTTACCAGATTCTCATCCAATGCAGTTTTCAGGGATGAATTTTATGCAGTCAAGAATGCCGTCTGTCAGGATATTCATCCCTGGTGCGATTATTTGATTTTAAGACTGTTCTCCGTTCATTATTTTAGCTTTTATATTAACAGACATTCCCAGGCTCATGTTTTCGGAGCCAATTCGACTTTTTTTTACGATATGCTTCCATTCATCAATAAAAAAATAATCCGCACCGAGCTGTTGCACAATTTCACTTTTGGAAAAAATGGAATGGAATTTTTCGGATTGGAAAACCATCGCTATTTAGATAATAGAATAATCTATGATTATTATACGAAGGCCAATATCGAAAAACAATATGCTGACTATGATATTGACAAGTCTTTCCTCCGGCGCATTCTTTTTATTGAACCTGGTGTGGATATTCCGCCTGAAAAGAAGAAATCCTTTGATCCTCCAATAAAAATTATTTGTGCCGGTCGTGGCGGACCGCAGAAAAGAATCTGGCTGATTAACCGGATTGCAGAGTATTTAATCGATACGGGTGCAACTGTGGAGTTTCATTTTGCGGGAACCATGGTTAATGAGCTTTCGGAAAAACTAAAAGCGAAGGCATTGATTCATGGGGAAATCAGCGATCCGGTTAAAATGGCTGCACTCATGGCTGAATCAGATATCGCCCTGTTAACTTCATCCTATGAGGGATTCCCCATGTTCATTAAAGAATCTATGGCCAATAGTTGTATACCGGTAGTAACGGCATTACCCGGAAATCTTATGCATTTAAAAGACAGGTATAACAGCCTGCTCATCCACGAAATTCTGGATGAAGCAAAACTTATTCAGGAAGGAATACAAATAATCATGGAATTAACCCGGGACAGAAATCTCTGTATTCAATTATCACAGGAATCATATATCTATGCAAAACAACATTTCAGTCGTGATGAATTTAATAAAGCATATAGGAAATTATTAACGCGTAAAGCCTAACGCTTAACGCGTAAAGCGTAACGCTGAACGCGTAAAGCAAGTTTTTGATTCGATCAATTATTTTTATCTTGCGAAGCAGTATAAAAAATGCGTTAAGCGTTAAGCGTTAAGCGTTAAGCGTTAAGCGTTAAGCGTTAAGCTTTCAGCGTTACGCGTTTTAGATTTTATCTGATTTTTAAATAAGATATGATCATAAAAGTTTTGGAAAATAAGCCCGTTTTCAGAATGGACGGCGGAATTTTATTCTGAAATTTTATTATAGAAGGGATGAAATCAGGAATTTTACCGTTGTAACCTGAATTTTTGATTTGAGCGATATCTTTAATAGATAAATTCCTGAGAAATCGCCACCAGGCATCAAAAACAGTAATATAATGAATGGACCGGTCACTTAATTTTTCTCCCAACATAAATCTTTCAGGAATTTCTATATCCGGTTTCCCAAAACTCGACCGCGTAACCTGACTCTCACTAATGCCAATTTGAACGAGGTATTTGGGAATATATTGAGGAGGACCGTGTTTTTTAAAGTATCGGATATAAAAATCAATGTCAACCAGCCATTTCATCCGGTTGTCAAAAGTAAGGTCGTTATCTTTTTTAAAAATAATTACGCTGGGAGGACCGATTTTGTTGGAAGCGAAAAGAGTTTCGGGTAGTTGTTTAACAGATTTCAACTGTCGGAAACCCAGTCTGATTTTATTTGAAAGACCATCCTGGTAAGCATTGGTATATGCGGAAAAATAAAAGCCTCCTGTTCCCTTTTCGATGGCTTTTGCAAAGAAATAGAGGCTGTCGGGTCCGCTGAACCAGTCATCATCATGCATGATTTTGATCCATTCCCCGCCTGATTTCCTAAAACCTTCATTCCAGTTTTCCGGAGTTCCCAGGGTTCTATGATTTTTATAATAGTGGATTTTGGGGGAAAGGGGGTGGCTTTCCACCATTTCCCGTAGTTCGGTACCGGGACTATCATCGGTTATAATGACTTCAAAAAGACGAAAAGTCTGTATTTCTATGGAATCCAAAAGGCGTTTGAGATTTTCCCTCCGCTGATAAGCAGGAATGCAAATTGAAATTAAAGGAGTCACTGCCATCTGGCAAAAGTAGGTTGCTGTGGATAAATCATCGTGATATTAATAAACTCTTATCAATTTATAGCACGAAAATTGTTTGTAGAAATTGAATATTTAACCATGATCGTTCAATTCAACAGGAACATACAGTTTACCAAACTGATTAAAGCTGAAGGCAGGTTAAGGGAATTCAATTTCAGAAAAGTGAATGGCCTGCACGAAGAGTTGTTTACGGTAGACGTAAGTGACGACCGGGGAAACCGTATTATGTTTAAAATGCATAAAGAAGGTGACGAATGGCTGATTACCACAGATCAGTTTGTACCGGAATGGGTTAAATCCAACAGTTCCCGTTTTAATGACGCTATTGAAGACGAACTCAGAATTTCCTGATATTGGCTTTCTCTTATATTTATACCGGCAATCTCCTTATTGCATGGTTCAATTTACGGCCGTTATACAACAATTTGCAGAACAGGGGGAAAAAACCGGATGGTCATATATCACCATACCACAAGATATTGCAGAGCATTTAAAACCGGGATTTAAAAAATCTTTTCGTGTTAAAGGGAAATTAGATGCGCATTCCATCGCTCAACAAGCTCTGCTTCCTATGGGTAATGGATCTTTTATTTTGCCACTGAATGCCGCGCTTCGTAAAGCAGTTCATAAAAATAAAGGTGCGATGCTGAAGATAAGTCTGAAGGAAGATAAAAAACCTCTGGAGGTGTTTGCAGAACTACTGGAATGCCTTGCAGATTCACCAAAGGCTGAAAAAAAATTTAAAGCACTTCCACGCTCTCATCAGATGTATTACAGTAAATGGATTGAATCTGCAAAAACAATTGAAACGCGGACAAAAAGAATTGGCCTTACGATCATAGCAATGGAAAAAAATATGACTTATGCAGAAATGCTTCGTCTAAATGCACAATCTGTTAATAAGTAAGTTGTTCGAATTGTGCCCATAAACTATTAAATTTGAATACTTGCGTCGGGTGATGCTGAAGAAACCTCATTTGAAAACTTTAAATTATCGGAATTGACTGAAACGATTATTAACCTGGAAACCGTTAACCCTATTGAATTTTTTGGTGTAAACAATGGCAAATTAGATATTCTCAAAAAAAAATTCCCACTTCTAAAAATTCTTTCCCGCGGAACACAAATCAAATTAAGCGGCGCACCCGAACAGGTGGAGACCGCAAAAGAAAAAATAGACCTGCTTCTCCAGTATCTGGAGCGGAATGGCAGTCTTACGGAAAATTATTTCAACCAGATCCTTGGTGGAGATGATGCCGAAACGGTGGATCATTTTGTAGACAGGAACCCCAATGATATCCTGGTATTTGGTCCGAATGGAAAAACTGTTCGTGCAAGAACTGTCAATCAAAAAAGGCTGGTAACAGCTTCTGAAAAAAATGATATCGTTTTTGCCATCGGACCTGCCGGTACCGGAAAAACCTATACAGCCGTAGCAATGGCTGTTCGGGCGCTGAAAAATAAAATGGTCAAGAAAATCATTCTGACCCGACCTGCAGTGGAAGCAGGTGAAAACCTGGGTTTTCTTCCCGGAGATCTGAAAGAAAAAATTGATCCTTATCTGCGTCCATTATATGACGCGCTTGATGATATGATTCCCGCCGATAAGCTTGGATATTATATGACAACCCGCACCATAGAAATAGCACCGCTGGCTTATATGCGTGGTCGTACGCTCGATAATGCATTTATTATACTGGATGAAGCCCAAAACGCCACAGACCTTCAGTTGAAAATGTTCCTGACCCGAATTGGTGCAAGTGCTAAAGCCATTATTACGGGCGATCTGACCCAGATTGATCTGCCAAAAAATCAAAAAAGCGGCCTGGCTAAAGCGCTATATATTCTGAAAGGGATTGAAGGCATTTCTCATATCGAACTGGATGAAGAAGATGTGGTCAGGCACCGCCTTGTTAAAGCTATTATAAAGGCTTATGAAAAAGATAAATTAACTGAACAGGGAGGCTCTAACGCTGAACGCTGAACGCTGAACGCTTAATGCGGAACGCCTTTTTAAATATATAAGAAAAAATATTACAGAATTATTATTCCTTGAAAAACAAATCTCTTTACTGCGTTATGTTATTTATCGTCGCCTGTAACGCAGGGAAAACTTTTAAGAAGGCAGAAGATGCACAGGATGCAGGGCGGCAGTTTATTCGTGCTTCCCTGGATGGGGATTACGAAAAAGCACGCTTCTATCTGCTCAATGATTCGATAAACCTTTTGCTGATCAGTAAATGGCAACAGGGATTTGATAAAATGGACCGTGACACGCGGCAACAATACCGCGAAGCAAATATTCTTCCTATCAATATTCATGCAATAAATGATTCTGTAACATCGTATACTTTTTCAAATAGTTTCCGGAAGGATACAACTACTGTGCATATCGTCCGTGTAAATGGAGACTGGCTGGTAGATCTCAAAGAGATCCTCAACGACAAACATTAAAATCGGTTCCTTCAGGCGTTTTGCACAATGATACTGAATGAGTAGGTTTGCGTATTCAAACCCCGCTTATGAATAAGATGAATGTATCTCATCCCTGGCACGGTGTTCCGTATGGGAGTCATGCACCTCGAATTGTGAACGCTATCATAGAGATACCCCAGGGATCCAGGGCAAAATATGAAATAGATAAAGAAAGTGGTCTGCTTAAACTGGACAGGGTTATTTATTCTTCATTTTATTACCCTGTGAATTATGGATTTATACCGCAAACCTATGGTGACGATAAGGATCCCCTGGATATACTGGTCATAACTTCACTTCCAGTTGTTCCCCTCTGCCTGATGGAAGCAAAAGTAATGGGTGTGATGCAAATGATTGACAGCGGTGATGCCGATGATAAAATTATTGCTGTTGCAGCCAAAGATCCCAGTGTAAACCACTATAATAATATTGAAGAATTGCCGAAACATTTTTTTGACGAATTGCGGCATTTCTTTGAAGAATATAAAAAACTTGAAAATAAAGCCGTTAAAGTGGAAGAATTTGGTGACAAAACAATGGCATTAAAAGTAATCGAATATGCAATAGAAGCATATAAGCAGGGATTTGGAAATAATGGGACTGTCTAGTTTATGAATTTATCTGATTTTCGAATCTTACTTAAAAGGTGATTTATTAAGTTGAATCCTTCCCTACATAACAGTTTAACCGATCAGGAATTATTAAAACATTTTTATTCGGATCATAATAATGAATGGCTTGGGTCCCTTTTGGAACGATATACCATGTTATTGTACGGTGTATCAATGAAATATCTTAAAAATCCGGAAGAAGCTAAGGATGCCGTACAACAGATTTTTCTTAAAGCTATTACGGAACTGCATAAGTATGAAGTCATTTATTTTAGTTCATGGCTTTATATGATTGCTAAAAATCATTGCCTGATGCTGTTGCGGAACGATCGGCACGGGATATCTGTAGAGCAGCTACCAGAGCCTGCTTTTGAACATGAGGATCCGGACCCATTAAAAAATGAATCGCTTTTAAAAGATTTGGAGGAAGCATTGAATCACCTGAACCGGGAACAAAAAACCTGTGTCAGCATGTTTTATCTTGAAAAAAAATCTTATCAGGGAATTGCGGAAGAAACAGGTTTTACTTTATTACAGGTTAAAAGTTATATCCAAAACGGTAAAAGAAACCTACGATTATTGCTGGAAAAGAAATTTGATAAATTTGATGATTAACTATGGCAGAAGAGACAAACGATAGGATTCCTTCAGATTCGGATAAAAAACTGCCGGATTCACTTGATATTCACCTGCGTAATATCATGCATGAAAAGAATTTGAACCAATTCCGGGACCAATTACCTGAAGAATTTCTTTCTGATGCCTACGAGGGTCTTAATCATGTGAATGATAAGAAACAGCTGGATTCCGTTTTAAAGCAATTGAATCAGCAGATGCACCAGCATCTGAAACATAAAAAAGTTCGTAAGCGCAGACATTCCATTACAAATCTTTCCTGGACTTATTGGGCTATCATTCTAATTTTCCTTCTTACCATTATCGGGTTCATAGTAATACGGATACTTTTGCACGCCAAACGCTAAACGCTTAACGCTTAACGCTGAACGCGTAATGCTTAACGCTAAACGCTGAACGCTCAACGCGTAACGCTAAGTATTTAGGCGTTATAATTGAACCCTAGAGTTTGCCTTATTTTGATTGAATGCGAATTGGACTCGATTTGTGTTCATCGTTCCGCGTTAAGCATTACGCGTTTAGCTTTAGGCGTTAAGCGTTAAGCGTTTAGCGTTTAGCTTTAAGCTTTAAGCTTTAGGCTTTATTGGTATTGTATATAAACAGGCCTCGGTTTAAGCTTAAGAACTTCAGCCGGCGTCATCATTCGACTATTGGGTTCACGGAAATCATTTTTATAGAACAATTTAAATCCCGTGAATTGTACTGGTTCTTTATAAATATAGTCGTGGTATGTGGTCAGTTTTCTGGATTGAGCTCCCCATCCATCCATATCAATCACAACCTGAACCTGGGGATTTGGTTTGATGTTCCTGTAATTCCTAATCATTGCCTGGGTAAAACGATGCACCACAAGAACTTTAGGTGGAAGTTGGTAATTCTTAACGAGATCTGAAAGATATTTAATTGTAAAATTGATGTCATCTGCGTCCATAGTTCCTATTACTGTTCCCGGTTTTTTTCCTGTTTTCATAGAAAATTCCGGGTCTATGCCCAGGTGAACCTGGGGCATTTTCAGGTAGGTTTCGAGCAGGGGAACTTCCTCCTGAACTGTACTTTGTCCTACCTGAATGTCGAGAAAAACGAGTGCATTGATCCTCGCAGCCATTCGAATTACCGAATCAATCTGTTTATATGGCATGCGCAGCCGGTATTTATTTCCTTTGCCCGGATAACCCTGCGCGGTAACAGCGATATAGTGAAGGGCAGGCCTGACAGGTATAGTAGAATCAGCTGCCTGCCATTTCTTAATTTCAATCTTGAGCTTGGCGAACATAGTGTCGGTAGGATATTCTCCGAGGACCCCCATTTTTTTAGAATAAAAATTTCCGTAAAAAGCTACTACCCTGCTGAACGGAAAAATTGCACCCGGCAACGGATACGCCAGTTTAACAGGCCAACGGCCGGAACTGTCGCCATTATTCAAAGCAAAAAGAAGATGGTCGTATTTAACCGTATCCAGGACAGTAGGCCTTTCATTGAGAAGTAACGAATCTTTTATGACAATGGTGTCCTTCTCGTTCTTAATCAATTCACTGTTATTTCTCCGAAATGGATTTCCCGAACCCAAGGCCTTGAAGAAATATAGAATAGCTATTAAAGCGACTAGAACCCCTGCGATTACGAGGTATTGATTTTTAAGAATACCAGATCTTCCGCCTGTTTTGGGAGAAATTTGCATAGAGTTGTTGGTTATCGAACGGATCATCATCATTCGCTTCAGGAAAACGTGTTATAGTGTCCTTTATTTTAAAGTGTTTCTGTTAAAAACTGATTTTTTTATACCAGTTAATCAAGCCGTTGGTAGAAGTGTCATGGCTTTTGGTTTCTTCACTGCTTTTCAATTCTGGAAGTATTTTGCCTGCCAGTTCCTTGCCTAATTCTACACCCCATTGATCAAAACTGAATATATTCCAGATAACTCCCTGAACAAAAATCTTATGTTCATAAAGAGCAATTAGCTGCCCCAGCGAAAAGGGAGTAATTAATTTTATAAGAAAAGAGTTTGTAGGCCTGTTTCCACTAAAAAACTTGAATGGTATCAACTCAGGTTTTATATGAGACGCAAGCAATTCGTCCGGCGTGCGGCCGTTCATAAGGGCTTCGGTTTGTGCAAAAAAGTTTGACAATAATTTGGCATGATGGTCGCCCAATGGATTATGACTAAAAACCGGAGCTATAAAATCGCATGGAATCAAAACGGTACCCTGGTGGATTAGCTGGTAAAAGGCATGTTGTCCGTTGGTACCCGGTTCTCCCCAAACCACAGGACCTGTAGAATATGTAACCGGAATTCCGTTTCTGTCGACCGATTTTCCATTACTTTCCATATTTCCCTGCTGAAAATATGCAGGAAACCTATGCATGTACTGGTCATATGGCAGAATGGCTTCCGTTTGTGACCCAAAGAAATTTCGGTACCATATACCCAGCAATGCCATAATCACTGGAATATTTCTTTCAAACGGTGTATTCTTAAAATGTTTGTCCGATGAATGTGCACCCTGCAGTAATTCTTCAAATGCGGGATAGCCGATAGTTAGTGCAATGGAAAGTCCTATCGCACTCCATAGAGAATATCTGCCCCCTACCCAATCCCAGAAAACAAACATATTTGATCTGTCGATCCCGAATTTTTCAACTTCAGTTTCATTGGTTGACAAAGCCACGAAATGTTTTGCGATATAAACCGGATCTATTGCTGATTTCAAAAACCAGTCCCTTGCTGAATGGGCGTTGGTCATGGTTTCCTGAGTAGTAAATGTTTTTGACGCAATAAGAAAGAGTGTTTCTTCCGGATTGATTTTTTTTAAGATCTCAACAATTTGTGTTGCGTCCACATTGGAAATAAAATAAGCCTGCATACCGTCGATCCAGTAATGCTTTAATGCCTCTGTTACCATCACAGGTCCGAGATCACTGCCCCCTATTCCAATATTTACAATATTACGGATCGGTTTACTGCTATAACCGCGCCATTCTCCGGAATGAATTTTATGGCAAAATGATTTCATATGTTCCAATTCCTCCATGACAGCAGGCATAACATCTTTTCCATCTGAATAAATTGGTTCACCCGAAAAATTGCGTAAGGCGGTATGCAGGACAGATCTTTTTTCCGTTTGATTGATTATTTCTCCGGAAAACATAGCCTGCATCGCATCCCAAACTTTACATTCAGCTGCCAAATCCAATAAATGTGAAAAAACTTCTGCATTCAACAAATTTTTAGAATAATCAAAAAGAATATCACCAAAAATGATTGAATAACGGCTGAATCTTTCCCGGTCTTCGCTAAAAAGGTTTTTCATCTGAATACCTTTCATAACCTGCTGGTCTGCCTGGAGTTTTTTCCAGGCCATCGTTTCTACCGGTGAAATATTCGGGAACATATAAAGAGAGGTCTTTTTATTTGCCCACAAAATTACGATATGAATCTTGTTATTATGAAAGGATTTGAAAACCGGTCACTCAAATTGAGCCAGTGTTTTTAAAAAATCCGATACCATTTCTTCGGAAATGTCCAGGTGAGTTACTATGCGCAGGCGGTTATTGGAAATAGTGAGTAATAAAACTTCTTTTTCCTTCATGCGTGAAATAAAAGAATGAGGATCTTCTCCGTCATTTAACTCAAAAATAACCAGGTTTGTTTCAACCGGAAGGACCATTTTAACCAAGGGATGCTTTTGCAATGCCTCCCCTATTTTTTTTGCGTGTTTATGATCGGTATTAAGTCTTTCAACATTTTTATCAAGGGCATATAAAACGGTCGCGGCCAAAAAACCAGCCTGACGCATTCCCCCTCCAAATACCTTGCGAATTCTTCTGGCCTGTTTAATAAATTTATCCGTGCCCAGGAGTATACTGCCTGCGGGGCATCCAAGTCCTTTATTAAAGCAAACTGAAATGCTGTGAAATAAAGATCCATAATCTCCGGGTTTTTCATTTTTAGCTATCATCGCATTGAATAACCGTGCACCGTCCAGGTGCAGAATGAGCTTGTGCTCATCACATACCCGCCTGATTTTTTTTATCTCTTCCAATTCATAACAACTGCCACCCCCCCGGTTTGAAGTATTTTCCAGACATACAAGCGAGGTTCTGGCTTTATGGACATCGTCGGCGTTAATACTTTTCAAAACCTGTTCAGCCTCAATTCTTCCCCGGTCACCAGCTATTGGCCTTGCCTGGCAGCCAGCATTAAAGGCTATTCCGCCACCTTCGTATATATAAACATGAGCTTCCTGTTCACATATTAATTCATCTCCCGGCCGGGTATGGCTGGTAATGGCAATCTGGTTCGACATGGTTCCGCTGGCGCAAAAAAGCGCGCCTTCCATATTAAAAAGATCCGCCATATTTTTTTCCAGCAGGTTTACGGTGGGATCTTCCCTGAAAACGTCGTCACCTACCGATGCTTTCATCATGGCGTCCATCATTCCTGGAGTTGGTTTTGTTACTGTATCTGAACGGAAATCAATAATCATATTTTTACCTCATGTTAAAATGCAAACATCCCCATTCGGATGGCATGATGATTGAATAAACTACCTTTTAATTAAATTATATAACACTGTAAATTTAACATTATGGACAATTTAATTGTGAAAGGAAGCTGGAATGAGTTGAAAGGTAAATTAAAACAAGCCTATGGCAATCTTACAGATGACGACCTGCGGTTTGAAGAAGGCAAGGAAGATGAATTGCTGGGCCGTTTGCAAAAGAAAACCGGAAAATCCAAAGATGATTTGAAAAAATGGTTTAATTCCGCAAAACAAACAAGTAAAGAAAAACAAACAAGCAAAGAAAAAAGCAGTCATTAGGCCTACCTTTTCCACGGAACCCTTTCATTTAAAAATGGAAGGGTTTTTATTTGCATTAATCTGTCCATGATTATTAAATGAATCTTTAACTTGCGTCCCTATGACACAGGAAAAGCTAATCGATATGAGGTCCCGGCTGAGCGGACTGAGGAGGTTTCTTTGACGTCGGGAACCGGCAGATTAAAATTAATGAAGAGAGACAGTTAACGGGCAGTACAGGCTTCTGGGAAGACAATGAACGGGCCACAGCCATTCTTAAAAACATTAAAGTAAATGAGTATTGGCTAAAACTTTATCAGACAGTTGAAACTGCGGTCGAGGATTTTGCTGTACTCTTAGAATTCTGGAAAGCAGGCGAAGCGTCTGAGGAAGAAACCCGGGAAGCTTATGAAAAATCTTTTGTTTTGTTAGATGAGGCTGAATTCAAATCCACCCTGAATGAACCAGAGGATGAATTACCAGCAGTGCTACAAATTAATTCAGGTGCCGGAGGTACTGAAAGTCAGGACTGGGCCGAAATGCTGATGCGGATGTACCGAATGTATGGAGAAAAACAAGGATGGACCGTTTCAGAACTCGATTTTCAGGATGGAGAATCTGCCGGAATAAAAAGTGTTACCCTGCAATTTGACGGGCCCTTTGCTTACGGATTTCTGAAAGCTGAAAGCGGCGTTCACCGTCTTGTTCGAATTTCTCCCTTCGACAGTAATGCAAGACGACATACATCTTTTGCTTCTGTGTATGTATATCCTTTAATAGATGATACAATAGAAATTGAAGTAAACCCTGCTGATATTGAATGGGCATTTTTCAGAAGTGGTGGCGCAGGTGGACAAAACGTAAATAAAGTAGAAACGGCGGTACGACTTACTCATAAGCCAAGCGGAATTAATGTAGAATGCCAGCAGGCAAGGACACAGGGGGAGAACCGTGAAAAAGCAATGGCGATGCTCAAGAGCCGTTTGTATGAAGAAGAAATGCGTAAACGGGAAGCGATTAAAAATGCCAACAATGCCAGTAAGAAAAAAATAGAATGGGGATCCCAGATCCGGTCTTATGTTTTTCATCCTTACAAAATGATTAAAGATCATCGTACGGGTTTTGAGACTGGTAATATCCAGCCCGTGATGGATGGAGAACTTGATGGCTTTATTAAGGCGTATCTGATGTCTGAAAAAGAAACTGCTTGATTACTGTCATCCGTCATCGATAAAATTTTTGATAATGAATCTCGGCTATTTCTACTACCCGCTGCCTGTAAATGAACCGGTAAAGACTTATGCCCCAGGCTCACCCGAAAAAAAATTATTGAAAAAAGCAATAGCCGGGTTTAAATCAGTTGAACATGATATTCCGGCAATCATTGAAGGGAAAGAAATCCGGTCCGGCAATAAAATTAAAATGTGCCCTCCCCATGAGATTTCTCATACGCTTGGTTATTTTCACAGGGCAAACAGGAAGCAGGTAGAGTATTCCGTTGAGGCAGCATTAAAAGCAAAAACCTCCTGGGAAAAGATGAACTGGGAAAACCGCGCCGCGATTTTTTTGAAAGCGGCGGATCTGCTGGCGGGTAAGTACCGGGCAAACATGAACGCTGCAACCATGCTGGGTCAAAGCAAAAATGTCAATCAGGCAGAGATCGATAGTGCTTGTGAACTAATTGATTTTCTTAGATTTAACGTTCATTATCTCAGTGAAATATACAGACAGCAACCCGTCAGTTCCACAGGCATGCACAACCGCCTGGAGTACCGGTCACTGGAAGGGTTTGTGCTTGCCATTACTCCTTTTAATTTCACTGCCATTGGAGGAAATTTGCCTACTTCGGCTGCAATGTGCGGAAATGTGGTTGTCTGGAAACCTGCGGACAAACAGATTTTTAGTGCCTGGATATTTATGAAAATTTTACAGGAAGCGGGTTTACCAGATGGCGTGATAAACCTGGTTTATGCTGACGGACCAGAACTTGGAGACATTTGTTTTGGTCATAGTGATTTTGCCGGAGTTCATTTCACTGGTTCAACGGCTGTATTCAATACCATCTGGAAACATGTCGGCGAAAATATCGGGAAGTACAGAAGTTATCCGCGTATTGTGGGTGAAACCGGAGGTAAAGATTTTGTGTTGGTTCACCCTGAAGCTGAAGTGGATGTAGTTGTCACAGCATTAGCCAGGGGTGCTTTTGAATACCAGGGTCAAAAATGTTCTGCCGCTTCAAGGGCATATCTGCCTTCTAACCTTGCATCGCAAATTAAAGAAAAATTGGTGTCCGTTATTAAATCCATGAAGGTTGGAACTGTGGAGGATTTCACCAATTTCATCAATGCGGTTATTGATGAAAGAAGTTTTGATAAAATAAAAGGATATATAGACCGGGCTTCAAAAGACCCGCAGGCTAAGATTCTTGTAGGTGGATTAGCAGACAAAACAAAAGGTTATTTCATTCATCCGACCATCATAGAAACGACTGACCCGAATTATGTTACCTTAAAGGAAGAAATATTTGGACCAGTACTGACAATTTATATATATGATGAAAACAAATTTGAGGAGACGATGGATCTGGTGGATAATACTTCAAACTATGCGTTAACCGGTTCAATTATTTCGACGAATCGCAAAGCAATCGAGCTGGCAACGGAAAGACTTCGTCACACTGCGGGTAATTTTTATATAAATGACAAACCCACGGGTGCGGTGGTAGGTCAGCAGCCATTTGGAGGTGCCAGGGGAAGCGGAACCAATGATAAAGCCGGATCTATCATAAACCTTTATCGTTGGCTAAGTGCCCGCACCATCAAAGAAACATTTGATCCACCTACCGGTCATGGTTATCCTTTTTTGGAAGAAGCCTGAGCATTTTATTATTTTTATAAAAATTTCTTATTGAAGACGATCCTGACTGAAAAAGAACTTGCCATTACTATTCAGCGATTGAGTCACCAGCTCCTCGAAAATCATTTGGCTTATGACGATCTGGCGATTATTGGAATTCAGCCAAGGGGCATTTTCTTTTCAAATCGTATCGTTCAGCAAATTAATCAGCAAATAGCGCCGGAAAAGATTACTTACGGGAAACTTGATATTACTTTTTACAGGGACGATGTTCGGCAGGGACTGCACACGCTTAACCAAACGGATATACCGTTCAGTATTGAAAAGAAAACAGTTATCCTGGTAGACGATGTTTTGTATACCGGCAGAACAGTTCGCGCAGCTATGGATGCCCTGCTTGCCTTTGGTAGGCCGGCGAAAGTAGAACTCTGTATTCTGATTGACCGTCGTTTCAGCCGTGAAGTGCCTATTCAGGCAGATTATGCCGGACGTTCCATAGATACTATTATAACACAAAAAGTAAAAGTATTATGGAAAGAAAGAGATGGAAAGGAAGAGGTGGTGTTGCTTTAAGCCTTATTTCGGCATATGACTTCTAAAATATAACTTTGCCTTTTAATGCAACTCAGTACCAAACATCTTCTTGGCATTCGAGATTTACAAGCTTCCGACATTCAGACTATTTTAGACACAGCCACTCAGTTTAAAGAAGTTCTTCAAAGGCCAATAAAGAAAGTTCCCACCCTTCGTGATGTAACTATTGTTAATCTTTTTTACGAAAATTCCACTCGAACGCGAATATCATTTGAACTAGCGGAAAAAAGGCTTTCAGCTGATACCATTAATTTTACTGCCTCCGGTTCTTCTGTTTCTAAAGGCGAAAGCTTATTGGATACAGTAAATAATATACTTTCCATGAAAGTGGATATGGTCGTGATGCGGCATAGTGCAAGCGGCGCACCTCATTTCCTGGCAAAACATATTCCTGCTGCTATCATAAATGCCGGAGATGGTATTAACGAACACCCCACCCAGGCCCTGCTGGATGCATTCTCAATAAGAGAAAAACTCGGATCACTGGAAGGGAAAAAAGTGGCGATCATCGGTGATATCATGCATTCACGCGTAGCACTTAGTAATATTTACCTCTTAAAAAAAATGGGCGCTGAAGTGATGGTGGCAGGTCCGCCAACACTCATACCAGTTCATATTACTGAAGCATTTGGTATTCCGGTGGAATATAATCTGCGAAAAGCTCTGGAATGGTGCGATGTAGCCAATGTACTGCGCATACAACTCGAAAGACAAAACCAGGTATTGTTTTCTTCTCTTCGGGAATACAGTCTTGCTTATGGCATTAACAGGAAACTTCTGGACGGGCTGTCCAAGGAAATCGTGATCATGCATCCGGGTCCCATCAACCGGGGCGTTGAATTGGATAGTGATGCGGCGGACAGTAAGCAGTCTATCATCCTTCAACAAGTTGAAAATGGTGTGGCCGTACGTATGGCAGTACTTTATTTATTGGCTGGCAAAGTTTCGAATCTTTAATACCTTCAAATAAAAATGCAGCGGATTGCGCTTTTTCCCGGCACATTTGATCCGATTACCATCGGTCACCTTGATATTATCAGCCGGTCACTCGGCTTGTTTGATAAAGTCGTAATTGGTATCGGCCGGAACCTCAACAAAATGCCGATGTTTTCGGAAGAACAAAGAATTGCCTGGATCAGGGAAATTTATAAGGATAATCCTGGAGTGGATGCAGTCTTATACGACGGTCTTACCATCAGGTGCTGCCAGCAGGTCGGCGCACACTATATTATACGCGGTATCCGGTACGTGAATGATTTCGAATACGAAAAGGCCATTGCAGATATGAACCGTAGTCTTGATTTCCAAATCGAAACAGTTTTCCTGACCTGCCTGCCTCAATACACTTCTGTAGCATCCACACTTGTGCGCGATGTAATACGAAATGGTGGAGATGTAACACAGTTTCTTCCGCAGGTGGTTGCTGATTCATTGAGAACCTCAAAGCCCGGAGCAAGTGTGAGAATGTGAGAGTTTGAGAATGTAATGTCAACGGCTAACTATTAATAGCTACCGGTTAAAGAAAGAGAATAATATAATTTACTTAGATGTCTATTTGGTTTAAAATGGATTGGGATATTGAAAAGCTGAACAAACTTTCGGCTAATACAATGAATGATTTATTGGGAATTAAATTCACGGAAGTTGGCGAAAATTATCTCAAAGCCTCGATGCCTGTTGACCAGCGCACGCGCCAGGCTTATGGATTATTGCATGGAGGAGCTTCGGTAACACTGGCTGAAACCGTTGGCAGTGTGGCCTCAGTAATGGTTGTTGACCCTGAACTTTATTTTTGCGTAGGAGTCGAAATCAATGCTAATCATCTTCGCAGCGTGAAAGAAGGTTTTGTAATTGCAACGGCCATTCCACTTCATATTGGAATGTCTTCCCATGTCTGGGATATTAAGATAATTGACAAGAATGAAAAATTGATATGCGTCAGCAGACTGACAGTGTATGTTAAGAAGAAGAAACTGTAGTGTGAGAGTGTGAGAGTGTGAGAATAATTTCAACACCCGCATTCTCACACTCTCACACTCTCACACTCTCACACTAAATTAAGTACCCTCCCGCTTTCATCACATCCAGTATACCCGGATAAGTGTTTTGATAAACTATTTTAAATTCTGAATGCCCTATCCATTTTAGCTCCGTAATATCTTCTTCAGTTTGTGGAGTAAGTTTTTGATTTCCGTTTGTTTTCATCAGCCACCAATGCGTTTCTTTCAAAATGATCTGTCCTCTTTCTTCATATTCATGTTCTGTAATCAGCAGAAACCTGATAAGTTCCAAGTGACTGATCCCTGTTTCTTCTTTTACTTCACGCTGGGCACATGATTCAAATGATTCACCCGGATCGAGTTTTCCCTTGGGAAGATCCCATTTACCCCGGCGAAACATAAAGAGGATCTCCTTATTTTCATTTATGACCAAACCCCCGGCCGCTTTTATTAAAATCCTGTTTTCTTTATTCATGATAAAGATAAAGATAGGCCGCCTTAATCAATTCCGGCATTTGCTTCATCTTGTTAATAATGATAAAGAAATGAATACATTTAATCCTTGATGATAAATCAATCTTCAAAACAAAGGAATTTTTTATCTTCACAGCATGACCAATGAAAAAGCAGTCGCTGAAAAACTCCTGGAAATTCAGGCTATTAAATTAAGCCCTGAAAAGCCTTTTACCTGGGCATCGGGATGGAAAAGTCCCATTTATTGTGATAACAGAAAAATTCTTTCCTTCCCCCATATCCGTGAATTTATCAAATCGGAGATGTGTAACCAGATTTTTGAAGAATTTCCGGAAGCCGAATATTTGGCCGGCGTTGCGACTGCCGGTATAGCATGGGGAGCGATGGCTGCAGACCAGCTTAAGCTGCCTTTTATATATGTTCGTTCAAAGCCCAAGGAACACGGCATGGGCAACCAAATTGAAGGTTATTACCAGGAAGGAAAACAGGTTGTTATTATTGAAGACCTGATCTCTACAGGAAAAAGTAGCCTGGCTGTTGCACAGGCACTCAAAGCTGCAGGTTTGCAAATTGCCGGTTTGGTTTCTATATTTAACTATGGTTTTGATGAAGCAGCTAAAGCATTTACAGCCGAAGGCATTAAAACACGATCATTAACCGATTATTCAACTTTGATAGCTTTAGCGGTAGAAAAAGGATCGGTAAATGCAGCACAATATGAAACACTTGTTAAATGGCGGGAAGATCCTTCAAACTGGAAAGCTGTTTCGTATTTTTGAAAATTAATTATCTCGTATGAAAAAGATTTTGTGTTTGAATGTTTTGTTACTCAGTTGTTTTTATGTTTTCAGTCAATCTTCAGCACCTGTTCGCAAAGGCGCATTTGAAACGGCAACTATCAGTGTACCTACAGTACAGTGTGAACAATGTAAGGATAGAATTGAAAAATATCTGACCCGTGAAGATGGGGTACAAAAAGTTACAGTCGATTTCAAAAAGAAGACATGTAAAGTCACGTATCTCTGGGACCGCACAACTATTGAAAATATAAAAACAGCTATTGCCAATGTCGGCTATGATGCCGGTGATGTAGCGGCTGATCCGGAAGCGTATAAAAAACTACCTACCTGCTGTAAAAAACCAGAAGATGGAGGCGGTCATGAAAAGCAATAAATGGATGATTTAAAAAGAAGAGAATTTATACGAAACACTTTCCTTGCCGGAGCAGGGATTTCCCTGAGTGTTCCTGAATTTTTGCACCCCCATCCAAATCAGGTCTCCGTTTTACAACCTGTTCCTTTTTGCCAAAAGACTTTTTCAGCGAAGAAAGTAATTGTAGCAGGTGCGTAATCAGTATTTAATATCAACCGGAAATTTACCTTCTCCAAGACCGAGTTCTGCAGATGCTGCACTACTGATCCTGATAATTAACCCATTACTTTCTTTCATTTCCGGAAGCTGGCCTAATACTTTCGCGTAGATTGTTTTACCATTTAAGCCCGATACACGTATTATGGATCCTACGGGTAACCCATTCATTAAAGCATAATATTTTCCGTCCGTCCATCCGCTGGTGCTTTTGAAAGTTCCTGCTACGCCACTGGCAGATTTTCCGCTGCCTGTATAATCAATACTAAAAAATCCCCCATTACTATGGGTGATGGCATAATTGTTTACTTTTTCGTTGGCATTACTTACAGGGACAATGGTAGTAGTTGCAGATGTATTAGAAGCTGTTGCCGTTACCGTCTTGGTTGGTTCCGGCCGATATAAGGGGGAAGAATTTGGAGGAGATGTTTTGCTTGCAGATTGAGCAGATTCATCAGCAGGTTTTAAGCCTTTATTTGCAAGATCGGCTGCCGGTACATTTGTAGCCGGATTAGATGATATTCCTATTGCCAGGGGTGAAAGGTCTGTTTTTACTTTCAGGAATCCGATTATTAACGTCGTTCCTTGCTTTACATCGTCCCTTTTTATTTTATTCCATTTTTCGAGACTGGTTACCGGGACATCATTATAAATCGAACTGATTTTATACATCCATTCCTTTTCTCCTACTACATGGTAAATCGGAACCAGGGTTTCACCATTGACTTTTATTTGTTTCTGATCAAAATTGTTCACTGTAAGTGGAATATTGAGTTGTGTTGCCACCTCCAGTGGTTTATCAAAACTCATGTTGTTAAAACTGGCTATATCATGCGGACTAAGGTTAAATAAACGTCCGATACTATACCAGTTTTCTTTCGCAACCACCATATGAATAAGGTAAAATTTGCCGCTGGTACCTTCAATATTGAGCTGGATTTGTTGCGAATAGCCAGTAAAAATGGAAAAAACAAGGTAAATTATAAGGGCAATCCTGTTTTTCATATCAGGTATTTATGGATGAACGCAAAGATGCTTAATAATCTTGCAAATGAAATATTAAAATACTGGTTATTGTCTTATTCTCCATGATTTGGGATAATAGTTATTCATTCTTTTTTCAATCATTTTTACCCAGCCCATTCGCTGGCCAAGGTATCTTATAGCCTTCCAGCCTTTGTCACCTGAATTTAATCCAAATGGTTCTCCACGTAAATAACTTAGAGCATCTGATTTAGATACATCCAGATATGAAGATTCATACTTCAAAAAATTGGCCAAAGCCAGTTCGTGATCCGGAATCAATTCATTTTCACCTGGTCTTCCTATACGAATACCGGCTTTTTTTAAATAGAGGTTGTTTTTCAACGTTTCAAATTCATTTACAATGACCCCAGGTAACGCATGAATGGATTCTCCTACAAACAGATAACGAAGTGTTTTTTCATCTATCCAAGTGTTTATTTGTTTTTCAACGGATGCAGAAACCCTTCCTTCGTTTCTGCTTTTCTTAGTTTTAATAGTATGTTCAGTGCCTTGTTTTTTTTGAATAACAGATAGAAAAAAACCTTCTCCTAAAACTTTGTCGGGATAGAACCTGTAGCCATAAGCAGCCATCTTTTCAGATTTTGTTTCTATGATGTTCCATGATGGATCAGGAGCCAGGCATATCGAAATACAGGCGTATTGTTGAAAAATCATGTCCAGAATATCTTCATTTTCTTCTTTTGAATATGAACAGGTTGAATAAATTAATAAGCCATCTTCTTTTAAACTATCCCAGGCATCTTCCAGAATGCGACGCTGCCGCTGGCTGCAGAGTTGCACCAGGTCCATATTCCAGTTTTTAGCAGCTTCCGTGTCTTTTCTGAATAATCCACTACCACTACAAGGCGCATCAATGAGTATGATGTCGAAAAAGCCTGGAAGCTTCTTAAAATGGATGGGATCATTATTTGTAACAATGCCATTTGCAAATCCCCATTTTGTCATGTTTTGATATAAGGCAGGCACCCTTGATTTTATCACTTCATTACTTACCAGGAAAGACTCTTCTGATATAAGGGATTGTAACATGGTAGATTTACCTCCTGGCGAAGCACATAAATCGAGTATTCTGAGATTCCGTGTCAGGTCTGTAGTCTTTTTAATAGCGAAAGAAACAAACATCCCGGACGCCTCCTGCACATAGTAAAGTCCGGCGTGAAATAGGGGATCAAGTGTGAAGGAAGGTCGTGAAGAAAGATAATAAGCATCCTCTGCCCATGGTACTGCATAAGAAATATCAAAAGGCGGCTCTTTGATTTCCTTTGGCCAACCGCCATTCTGCAAAATTGGTTTTCCCGGATTCATATGCACCGATACCAACTGATCACCGGATTCATGAACAGATTGAAATGCCTTTGGGTCAAAATGATCCAATTTACTGAGAGACATGATTAGTTCAGCCGGAATAGTAGGTGTCAATTAATATATTTAGTGCGTGAATATAAATCAGAACCTTATAATGAATTGTTGCTTGACCTTGAATTCATCTCTGAAAAAAACCAAGCCTGCAGAAAAAATATCTATACTCATTTTCACTTTTGGATGCCGTTGAATGATAGCCCATGCTTCTTCCATTTCCCGGCTCCAGTGAATATCATGTATGATGATCAGTGAAGTCTTTGAAATTTTATTCAGAAATTTTTCAAAATATTCCAATACGGGTTTTTTTCTATGATTGCCGTCTATAAATACAAGATCGGATGGAGGATTATCTGCAATCAGGGTTTCAAGTTTCTCATCAAAATTTCCGGTAACCAGTTTAATATTTGTAAGATCCAGCTGACTGAATGTTTCTTTTGCAATACCCGAAATTTCAGAAGAACCTTCTATGGATATTACGTTGGATAATTTATCAGCCGATGCCAGGTAGGCTGTGGAGATTCCAAGAGAACTGCCCATCTCAAAAATAGTTCGGGCGTTATAATAATTTGCAAGACGAAATAAGAGTCTTCCGAATTTTTGTTTGCTGACTGCTTTGCCTGCAATTTCTGAAATTATTTTATTTTCATTTCCGCGATTCGATGAACCGGCACCAAAATCATTGACGATCAATATTCGTTTATCCTCCAGGAGATTATTTTTAACCCGCTCGATTTCTTCATATGCATAATAATACCGGTTATCATTTAGAACTGAGCTCACTAAATCATAAACAAAAGGTGAATGAATCCCATGACCCCTGCCATTGGAAGCTAATAAAACATATTGCATCCATTTATAAATAAGTTGGGATTTTGAATACATGGGACTTATACGAAGTGTTCCGAAAGTGATTTTATTCTGGTCCAGCTTTGAAAATCCATAGCATAAGCATGCTTCTGGTCTTCTGGAACTTTCATTGATTGTATAAGTTTGAAAATATCTGTCGGGATTTCGGGGAAAAAAGCGTCCCCGTCTAGTTTGGCAAATACCCTTGTCATGTAAATAGCATCACATAATAATATTGATTCTTTATAAATTTGTCCACCGCCACCGATAAAAGCTTCTTTCGAATCTGTTTTCCCTGCAAGTTCAACGGCTTTAAAAAGGCTGTCAGCTTCCTGTACATCAGGATGACCGGCATTATATCCAGGCTGGCGACTGATCACAATATTGAATCTTCCGGGAAGGGGTACATTTCCAAGTGCTTCGAATGTTTTCCTTCCCATGATCAGCGGAAATCCCCAGGTGGTATTTTTGAAAAACTTCATATCCTCCGGAAGGTTCCATAACATCTGATTATTTTTCCCAATCGCATTATTTTCAGTAGCGGCTACAATTATAGATAGCTTCATGGAAGTTTATTTAAACAGCTACGTTCGCTTTAATCGGGGGATGTGGCTGATAATTTTCCAGAACAAAATCTTCGTATCTGAATTCAAATATATTTTTTACTTCCGGATTCAATTTCATATTTGGCAATGGATTTGGTGTTCTTGTCAATTGCAGAAAAGACTGGTCCCGATGGTTGTTATATAAATGAACATCACCGAAACTATGTATAAACTCTCCGGGTTCCATTCCTGTTACCTGGGCTACCATCAGTGTTAATAAGGCATAAGATGCAATATTAAATGGCACACCCAGAAATACATCTGCACTACGCTGATACAGCTGGCAGCTTAAACGCCGGAGGCCACCCGGATTTTCAGGTGGAGTAGTATAAAACTGGAACATGACATGGCATGGCAAGAGCGCCATTTCCGATAGTTCTGATACATTCCAGGCGCTTACAATCAAACGCCGACTATCGGGATTAGTTTTGAGCTGATGGATCAGATTGCTTATCTGGTCAACCTGTTTCCCATCAGCACCGGTCCAGCTTCTCCATTGTTTGCCATACACGGGTCCCAGTTCACCCTGCTCATTAGCCCATTCATCCCAAATACTAACGCCATTTTCTTTGAGATATCTGATATTAGTGTCTCCTCTTAAAAACCAGAGTAACTCGTAAATAATACTTTTCAAATGAAGTTTTTTCGTAGTAACCATGGGAAATCCATTCCTCAATTCAAAACGCATCTGATAGCCAAAACAACTTTGGGTACCTGTACCTGTCCGATCTTCTTTTTGAATTCCGTTTTCTGTTATATGCCTGAGTAATTCCAGGTATTGTTTCATAACCGCAATTTACTGAAGTTCTGAAAGCCTTAGTGAATTGTTATAATAAAGCTAATTACCGTCTGCATAAAGAGTGTATAAATTAACAAGCTCTGGCATATATTTGGCATCCTTTTTTAAAACAAAAACTTCAGATTATGAAACATTTCATAGTAGCAGGTATTTTCGTCGTGGCGGCTTTGATTACTTCTGTCAACAGTTTTGCCCAACAGACAGATCCCGCAACGCGGCAGGCACAGATGAAACAAAAATTAATTACGGATTTGAAAATGACTGATGTACAGGCCGATTCAGTTGTTGCTATAAGCATGTCATATATGCCTCAGCGAAGAGCAATTTATCAGGATCAATCCCTGAGTCAGGATGATAAACAGGCAAAATTGAAGGAAATCTCCGATCAGGCCGATAAACGTATACAACCTATTTTAGGTGATCCCTTATTCAAACAATATCAGGATTGGAGGACAAAGAATATGCAACAAATGCGTGGAGGGAGACCTAACTGACTACTGTCAACCCTTCTTAACTTCCTTAGCCCAGCCATCTTTCAAACTCACCGTCCGGTTGAAAATAATTTTTTCTTCGGAACTATCTTTATCAAGGCAGAAATAAGCTTTACGCATAAACTGATATCGCTCGTTAAACTTTGCATTTGCAAGAGATGGTTCTGCTAAAGCATGTCTGTTAATTTCAAGGGAGTCGGGATTAATATAATCTTTAAAATCCCCTTCCTCCATGGCTGGATTTTCAACTTTAAATAGCCGGTCATATAATCGCAGTTCTACCGGAATAGCGTGTGCTTTGCTCACCCAGTGAAGTGTTCCCTGAACTTTTAAGCCGGAGGCATCATTACCACTTTTACTTTCAGGGAAATATATACAATGCAGTTCTGTAATGTTGCCCTGATTATCCTTAATCACCTGTTCGCATTGAATAATATAAGCGCTTTTCAAACGCACACTTTTACCCGGAGCAAGCCTGAAAAACTTTTTAGGTGGGTTCTCCATAAAATCTTCCTTTTCTATATACAGTTCTCTGCTAAATGGAATTTCCCTCTTGCTTGATTTTTCACCAGCTTCAGGATAATCTTCCGTGGTCATCATCTCCACCTGTTCAGGATAATTTGTGATAACAATTTTCAAAGGATCAAATACAACCATTTTCCGAAGAGCGTTCTTATTAAGGTCTTCCCGCAGACAAAATTCGAGCAGGGAAACATCGATCAGGTTATCCCTTTTCTGCACACCTATCCGGTCAGTAAAATTGCGAATGCTTTCAGGAGTATACCCACGACGACGCAGGCCTGAAATTGTTGGCATGCGAGGATCATCCCAGGAGTCTACATATTTTTCATTTACCAATTGAAGTAATTTTCGCTTACTCATGATGGTGAATGTGAGATTGAGCCGGGCAAATTCATATTGTCGGGAAGGAAAAATTTCAAGTTTTTCAATAAACCAGTCGTATAGAGGCCGGTGTGATATAAATTCCAGGGTACAGATGGAATGGGTGATATGTTCAATTGAATCACTTTGACCATGTGCAAAATCATACATAGGATAAATAAACCAGTCATTTCCCGTACGGTGATGATGTGCTTTTTTGATTCTGTAAATGATCGGATCGCGCATATGCATATTTGGAGAACCCATGTCGATCTTTGCGCGCAATACTTTTTCCCCATCTTCATATATTCCTGACCGCATTTCCCTGAATAGCTGAAGATTTTCTTCAACAGATCTGTTCCTGTATTTATTTGCTTCACCAGGCTCAGTAGGCGTTCCTTTCTGGGATGCTATCTCTTCACTGGAACTATCATCAACATAAGCCAAACCTTTTTTAATTAGTTTGACAGCAAATTCGTAAAGCTGTTCAAAATAATCTGAAGCATATAAAATCTTATCCGGATTGAATCCCAGCCATTTCACATCTTCTATGATGCTTTCTACATATTCTGTTTCTTCTTTTACCGGGTTGGTATCATCAAATCGCAGATTTGTTTTTCCTCCATATTCAAGAGCCAGGCCGAAATTGAGACAGATCGATTTCGCATGACCGATGTGCAGATACCCATTGGGCTCAGGAGGAAATCGGGTGAGGATAGTTTTGTTTTTACCGGATTTCAGATCCTCTTCAACAATTTCTTCCAGGAAATTAAGTGATCTCGCTTCCGCATTAGATTCAGCCATATTTTTAATTAATCAGGGGGCGAAATTAATTCATTTTAAGCCTAAAGCTTAAGCTTCAAAGCCCAATACCGGACAATTAATGAATTTATTTTTTCTCAGCCCCACTCCCATACTCCCATACTCCCATACTCCCATACTTTCTTTTATCTTTTCCCAAAAATTAGACTTCCGATACGGACCATGGATGATCCCATTTCCAGGGCAATAAGATAATCACTGCTCATACCCATACTTAGTGTATCGACAGGATCCGAAGGGAAGGATGTTTTTATTTTTTCAAAGATTTCCCTGAGACGTTTAAATTCATCATGTATCAATGCCTGATTTTCAGTAAGGGATGCCATACCCATACATCCTGAAATAAGCGAATGACTGAATTTCTCATTCTGCCTGTTTTGGTTTACGGTTATGATAAGAGAATCCAGCTCTGTTTCATTCATTCCAAATTTGGTCTCTTCTCGGGCAATAAATATCTGGAGAAGACAAAATATGACGCGCTGGTTTTTAGCTGCCTGTTTATCAATTTCATGTAAAAGTTTCAGACTGTCCACCGATTGAATCATATAAATGAAGGGAGCGATGAACTTCACCTTATTGGTTTGCAGGTGACCGATGAAATGCCATCGGATATCTTTAGGCAGAGCTGTCTCCTTTTCCATGAGCTCTTGAACATAATTTTCACCAAAGTCCCTTTGTCCCTGGTTATACAATTCCCGAATTTCTTCCACGGACTTTGTCTTTGAAACAGCAACTAACCGGGATCCATAAGGTTTAAGAATGTCCAGAATATTCTGATATGATGAAACTGACATGTGAAGAGATCATTTTAATATACTCCTGGAAATCACGATACGCTGCACTTCACTGGTACCTTCATAGATCTGTGTAATTTTAGCATCTCTCATAAGCCGTTCCACATGGTATTCTTTTACATAACCATAACCGCCAAGAATCTGGACAGCTTCGGTAGTAGTCCACATGGCAGTTTCACTGGCAAATACCTTGGCCATGGATGAACTAACAGCATAATCGAGTCCCTGGTCTTTTTCTATTGCGGCTTTTAAACAAAGTAGTCTCGAAGCTTCTATCCTTGTTGCCATATCCGCTAGTTTAAATTGAATGATCTGATGGTTTTTAATTTCTGTACCAAAAGATTTTCTTTCTTTAGAATACTTAAGTGCCAATTCATAAGCGCCGGAAGCAATGCCCAATGCCTGTGAAGCGATTCCGATTCTTCCGCCGGATAATGTTTTCATGGCAAATTGAAATCCAAATCCGTCTTCACCTATCCTGTTCTCTTTCGGCACAATTACCTCATTAAAACTAATACTGTGGGTGTCACTGCCTCTTATTCCGAGTTTATTTTCTTTGGTACCAACCTGTATTCCGTCTGTATTTTTTTCAACAATGAATGCATTTATGCCTTTACTGCCTTTTGTAGCATGTGTTTGAGCCATCACCAGGTAAACCGAAGCCGAATTACCGTTGGTAATCCAGTTTTTCATACCGTTCAACACATAATGATCACCTTTATCGACTGCGGATGTTTTCTGAGAAGTTGCATCGCTGCCCGCTTCCGGTTCACTGAGTAAAAATGCACCAATGTATAATTCTCCGTCTTTTTTACCTGCGGCCAGGTACTTTAGCCAATTTTCTTTTTGATATAAGGACCCATATGCTTCCAGTCCCCAGCATACCAGAGAATTATTTACACTCATGGCTACAGAAACACTTGCGTCAATTTTACTTATCTCTTCCATCGCGAGCACATAACTGACCGTATCCATGCCGGCGCCACCACATTCCACAGATGTCATCATACCCATAAACCCAAGGTGCGCAAGTTTCAGCAATTGTTCACGAGGCAGTTGTTGCTTTTCATCTCTTTCAATAACACCCGGAAGACATTCCTTTACTGCAAAATCACGTGCTGCCTGGCGAATAGCCATCTGTTCTTCTGTGAAAGTAAAATCCATAGTAATAAAAATGGTCCGGGCAAAAATAACAGAAATCAACTGAGAAAACTAACAACTGTTAGGTTTTGAACGCGAAAGAGGTTTAGTTACCTTTAACCCCTTGAAAAAGATGATATGAGTAAAAGCGGTAATGTTATAAAAGTAAGTTCTGAAGTGGGCCGGCTTCGACGGCTATTGGTGCACAGTCCGGACAGCGGATTAGGAAAAGTAGTTCCTTCCAAAGCTCAGGACTGGTTATTTGAAGACATTGTTCATCTTGATACCATCCGGAAAAAAGAATATGATTTCTATACAAAACTGCTTTTATATTTTCTCGATCCCGGCCTGATCCTCGGGAAGCTCAAAGATATCGATGCAGAAAAAAACAAAAGAAATTTCTATAAACCGGAGCATAAAGATTTTTTCAGGTCAGATAAAGTAATTGAACTCCAATGGTTGCTGGCCGAAATTCTGGAGGACCTGGAGATTCGTCTGAAACTGGCAGCTTCCGTATGTGCAATTGAGAACTGTTCTTATGATACCCAAAAGGAATTACTTGAACTAAGTCCGGTTGCACTTGCAAAAACATTTATTACCGGCACACTTGAATCCGGACGCATGCTTTTTGCTCCCATTCCAAATTTTATATTTACAAGGGATATTGGAATCGTTATCAATGAATTCGTTTTGTTAAATAAGCCTGCCAAAAAAGCCAGGACCAGGGAAGCACTGATCGCTAAATATATTTTTTTCAATCACCGTTTCTTTAATTCATACCAGAAAAATATTCTTGAACTCAATGATGGTTACCATCATTTTTTATTACCTAAAGAAGGTGACGATCGAAAAGTCACTCTCGAAGGAGGAGATGTAATGGTAGTTACCAGGGAACACCTCCTGATCGGTGTGAGTGAAAGGACTACAATGGAAGCCGCTCATCAGGCTATTCAATTGCTTTTTGAAAAAAATGTGGTTAAGAAAATAACTGTTATAAAAATTCCGAAAAAGCGGGACTACATGCATATTGATACTGTATTTACCCAGATTCGAAGAGATGCCTGGGTGATGCTTGGTGTGTTCTCGAAAAAATCCATGAAACACGAAGACGAAGATTCAGTACAAAGGGCGCTGGAAGGATCAAAAAAGGATGAAAAATTAAGAATCATTCAATTCAGAAAAAAAGACATTGACAACCCGGTATATTTTGATAATCTGGAAGACCTTTTATCGGAAATCAGCAAAGACGATTTACAATGCAGCGGTAAAGTGAAATTCATTTACTCGGGCAACAATGAATTTCCTTTTGATGCCCGGGAACAATGGACAGATTCCTGTAACCTGCTGGCTTTGAAAGAAGGTGTGGTGCTGGGTTATGACCGGAATGACAAAACCATAGAGGCATTTAAGAAAAACGGATTTCAAATCATTAATGCTCATGAATTGATAAAACAGCTTGAGGATGGAATTTTAAAAACGGACCAGATAAAAGATACAGTTATTCTCATGCCATCGGCAGAACTATCCCGTGCTCGCGGTGGCTTTCATTGTATGAGCATGCCATTATTAAGAGATGATCTTTAACAAGTATGGGAGTATGGGAATGAAAAAATAAAACGATCAACTGCCAACAAATATGCAAAACACATCAAATGTTTTAATGATCAGACCTCTGCATTTTGTTTACAATGAAGAAACGGCGGTCAATAATAGTTTCCAGAAAAAAGGAAACCAGGAAAATCTTTCGGAAAAAGCAGTACAGGAATTTGACGAATTAGTGAAGGAGCTTCAAAAGCAGGATATTGAAGTAACTGTTATTGAAGATTCTCCGGTGCCTCATACTCCGGATGCCATTTTCCCGAATAATTGGATTTCCTTTCATGAATCCGGGATCTATTGTCTTTATCCTATGTTTGCTCCCAACAGAAGAAAAGAAAGAAAAACAGAAGTTCTTGATACCATTCGCAAGAAATTTCACTATCATAAACTTTTTGATTTCACGGATTATGAATCTGAAAACCTTTTCCTCGAAGGGACCGGAAGTATGGTACTCGATCGTGACAAACGCCTGGTTTATGCATGTATTTCTCCACGAACAAGTCTTCTTGTGCTGGAAGATTTCTGCAAAAAGATGGATTACCGTCATGTAGTTTTCCATGCTACTGATAAAACAGGGAATAACATTTACCATACCAATGTTATGATGTGTGTTGCAGATAAATTTGTAGTGATCTGTGTTGATTCCATCATGGATGCTCAGGAAAAAAAATATGTAACAGATACTATATTATCCAGTGGAAAAGAAATAATCCCAATCAACCTGGAACAGATGAATCAATTTGCAGGTAATATGCTTCAGCTGGAAAATAAAAACAAGGAAAAAATCCTTGTCATGTCGAACGCAGCCTGGTTTTCACTTTCTCCGGAACAAAAAGAAAAGCTGGTACAATACAACCGGATTGTACATGCTTCTCTTCAAAGCATTGAATCGAATGGCGGTGGCAGTGCAAGATGCATGATCGCCGAAATTCATTTGTGAGGATTGAAGTGAAATTACTCTCTTACTGCATGGGGGAATCAATTCAAATGCTTATTTTTGGGACCGTTTTGGAAAGATTGAAGAATTTCAACGAATCTGCCATTTGATTGAAACCAATTCAACAAAATCAACTTTTTTCTAATTAATGCAACAAAAAGTTTCTAAAATCGGGGTACTCACTTCCGGCGGTGATTCACCGGGAATGAATGCCGCCGTTCGTGCAGTTGTTCGTACAGGGATTTATAACGGATTGGAAGTTTTCGGTATTATGCGTGGATACAGTGGAATTATTGAAAATGACATCATTCCACTTCATTCACGCAGTGTAGCCAATATCATTCAACGTGGCGGAACTATACTCAAGACAGCCCGCTGTAAGGAGTTTTTCGAATATGAAGGGAGATCACGTGCATATGCCAATTTAAAAAAGCTGGGAATTAACGGTCTGATCATTATTGGCGGAGATGGTTCTTTCCGGGGTGCACACAAATTCAGTTCAGAATTCGAAATTCCGTGTATCGGAATTCCAGGTACAATCGATAAGGATATTGCCGGAACTGATTTTACCATTGGGTTTGATACTGCTGTTAATACGGCTGTTGAAGCTATTGACAAAATCCGGGACACGGCTGATGCCCATGACAGACTTTTTGTGATTGAAGTAATGGGCCGTGATGCAGGATACATTGCCCTCCATAGCGGCATAGCAACTGGTGCAGAAAATATCCTGATTCCTGAAAGGAAAACGGATATTGAAGAATTGATAAGTTCTCTTCAGGAAAAGGAAAAAAGGAAAAAACTGGTGAACCTTGTTGTGGTTGCAGAAGGTGATAATTACGGGGGCGCTGAAGAAGTAGCGAAAATAGTTAAGCAAAGGTTGCCTAATATTGACACTCGTGTTTGTATTCTGGGACATATACAGCGGGGCGGTTCTCCCAGTTGCATAGACAGAGTAATCGCCAGCCGTATGGGATATTCAGCAGTAGAATGTTTACTTGAAGGTAAATTCAATGTCATGGTAGGTGTTGTAAATAATAAGATCCATTTCACACCTTTGGAGAAAGCAGTTAAAGCCAAACAGAAAATTGGAGACGACTGGTTGAAGATTATTAAAATTTTAGCGTCATAAAGTAAAAAGTAATTTATTAAAGACTTAATCAAATAACAGAAGTTCCGGTTTTTCCTTTTTAATTTTTACTTTTTACTTTGTATAGTTCAAAAAACATAAACAACCCGATAGCATGTCAAAAAACCTCGACAAATATATATACGGCCAGATGGATAAACAGGCCGGACTGGAGCATACCTTCCACCGGACTAAAATTGTTGCTACTGTAGGTCCGGCCTGCGATACATATGATAAATTGTTGTCGCTCGTAAAGGCTGGTGTAAATGTTTTCCGATTGAATTTTTCACATGGCAGTCACGAGGACAAAACAAAAATCATTGAGCATATCCGGAAAATAAATTCATCAGAACCGTTTAATATTGCCATCCTGGGAGATTTGCAGGGGCCTAAACTCCGGGTAGGTGAAATAGAAGGGGGAAGCATGCTGGTAGTAGAAGGTGATATACTGACGTTCACCAATACCAAGCTTGTCGGAACTATGGAAAGAATATATGTTTCTTATCCCAACCTGCATGAAGATGTGAAAGTTGGCAACATCATCATGATAGATGACGGCAAACTTGAGGTAACGGTTATTAGTATTGAAAAGAACCACGACGTAAAAGTTCAGGTGAAATTGGGTGGTGTGCTTTCTTCCAAGAAAGGTGTAAACCTTCCCGATACTAAAATTTCACTGCCAGCCATAACCGAAAAAGACGAAGCTGACCTTGCATTCATAATAGAACAACAGCTCGACTGGGTAGCCCTTTCATTTGTGCGTCGGGTAAATGACATTGTAGGACTTCGTGACAGACTTAATCTGAAAAAGAGTAAAACCAAAATTATTGCCAAGATTGAAATGCCCGAGGCGCTAACCAACCTGCGCGAAATCATTTTAGAGTCAGATGGTATTATGGTAGCCAGGGGCGACCTTGGTGTTGAACTTCCGGTTGAGCAGGTTCCACTTATCCAAAAACAGATTATACGCAAATCAATTCACCGTGCGAAACCGGTAATTGTTGCCACACAAATGATGGAAAGCATGATTGACCGAACCAAACCCAACCGAAGCGAAATTACTGATGTGGCAAACGCTGTGTTAGAAGGAGCGGATGCGGTTATGTTAAGTGCAGAGACTGCAACCGGCAATTATCCCACCCTGGTAGTGGAAACCATGCGCAAAATTATAATGGAAGTTGAAAAAACAGATTATCACTATAATCGTGAAGATGAGCTGGAACCCCAACCCCACTCTCCTTCTTTTCTCAGTGATGCAATATGTTACAATGCTTGTAAGCTTGCAAAAGATACACAGGCAGATGCACTTATAGGAATGACACAGAGCGGATATACAGCCTTCATATTATCAAGCTATCGACCAAAATCTCCGTTATACATTTTTTCCAAAGAAAAAACCCTGATTAACCAGCTCAGTCTAAGCTGGGGGGTGCGGGCATTTCATTATGCAGAAGAAGAAAGCATGGATGAAATTGTTGCTGACCTGACTGAAATTCTGAAACAAAGAGGGTTCATCAAAAAAGGAGACGTGATTATAAATACAGGAAGTATACCAGTTGCCGAACACTTACCTACAAACCTGCTGAAAATATCTAAAATAATTTGAGAAAGTCTTGTAGTGTGGTAGTAACGTTTAAGTTCTTAATCGCAAAATCATCTCCTCAATCTCCCCTCGGTCTGCCATGATGACCGACTGATCTTCAATCATAAAAGGTTGAACAAAATCCATTGATGATTTTTTTAATTTACTGGCCGAACTATGAAATTGAGTAGCCCCTGTTTCCTTTTTTAAATCACCTATATTCCCGGCACGAATACCAGATCCCGGCATAATCTGGATGCGACCGGCTGCCTGCGTGATAAGATCTTTTATTAAAGGAGCGCCCATGATTGCTTTTGGTTGTTGTCCGGAGGTGAGAATTCTTTCGCACCCAATCTCAATAATATCTTCCAATGCTTCAAAAGGATTAACGGACCAGTCAAAGGCCCTGTGAAAACAGACGCCCATTGGATAAGCTTTTTCAATGAGTTTAGAAGAATGGGTTTTATCAATCCGGCCATCCTCTGACAACATCCCAAAAACAACGCCATCGCAGCCGGCAGATTTGCAAGCTGTCACTTCATGAAGCATCACTTCAAATTCTTCTTCTGAAAATAAAAAATCCCCGCCCCGGATCCGTATTATGGGGTACAATTCGATCCCAATTTTTTTGCGTGCTGTTTTAATAAGACCGATGCCAGGGGTTGTTCCACCAGAAGCAGGATCAGCACACAGCTCTATCCTGTCAGCACCGGCCTCCGATGCAATCAGTACCGAATCAAGATTATAACAACATATTTCAAGTATATTTTTTTTCATCAGCTAAACCAGCTTTCAGATTCATAAATTTTTTCTTCGTGTGTAGATCGCACGGCATAAGTAAAACCTTTCTGAATACAGAATGCACCAAAACTTCCGTCTTTTTTCAAAGCCAGGAAACCAACCTGAAGATTTTTTGCCTTTTCAGGATCCCTTTTCACAATTCTTTCCACCGCCTTACGGCATGCATCTCGGGGAGAAAGACCCAGTCGCATATTTTCAACTACCAGGTGCGATCCTACAATCCGGATCACTTCTTCCCCAACCCCGGTAGAAGTAGCGGATCCAATTTCATTATCTACGAAAAGTCCGGCACCAATAATGGGTGAATCTCCAACCCTGCCATGCATTTTAAAGGCCATACCACTTGTCGTGCAGGCCCCACTGAGGTTTCCATTGTTATCCAAAGCCAGCATTCCAATCGTATCGTGGTTAAATGGTCCGCCGGGACTTAATGATTTATCGTTATATTTTTTATTCTCGATATTAATTACGGGTTCATACTTAGAATTACGTAACCATTCCTTCCACATTTTTTCACTTTCCGCCGTTAATAAATTCTCCTTTTTAAATCCATTGGCCAGAGCAAATTGCAGGGCACCATCACCTGCCAGTACGATATGTGGTGTTTTTTCCATGACAAGTCTGGCGACGGAAATCGGATGAACTATATATTCCAGACACATTACAGAACCACAGTTACTGTTTTCATCCATAATGCAAGCATCCAGGGTTACATGTCCGTCACGGTCGGGAAGCCCTCCGTATCCAACTGAATGATTATCCGGGTCTGATTCAGGTATTTTTACTCCTTCCTCTACAGCATCCAGTGCCCTGCCCTGTTTGCTCAGTACTTCCCAGGCTGCTGCATTGGCAGCTTTACCAAAATCCCATGTTGAAATCACGATTGGCTTATCTATAACTAAAGAGGATTTTATTCCTTCATTCTTAGTTTTTAAAAACAGGCCCGTCGATGCGAGCAAGGAAGAACCCAGGAATTTTCTTCTGTTCAACATTCTATTCTTATTATAATACAATTTAGGGTAATTGTTTCAAGAGGACTCAATTTCATAAGGTGAAATTGTTGAAATGGAGTGTTGTAAGAATGAAATTTAAAATTGAATTTTAAAATTCATTCTTACATTTATCACATCCCAATACAATTCCACATTACCACATTATGAAAAGTATAAAACTGCAATTCATTTTCCTTTTACTGATCATCAACCGCACTGGCTTTACCCAAAGTATTAATCAGGATAGTGCCTGGTTCAGGGATAACTATTATAAAATCGAAAAAGCAATCCCAATGCGTGATGGGATAAAACTTTTTACTTCCATATATATACCGAAAGACAGTTCGGAAAAGCATCCGATACTTATGCAAAGAACTCCTTACAGTTGCGCTCCATATGGCGTGCATGAATTTCTCGCGCTGGCAGGAAATTATGTTTTGAATTACTTAAAGGAGGGATATATTCTGGTCTTTCAGGATGTAAGGGGCAGATGGATGAGTGAAGGAAAATTTGTAGATGTGCGCCCTTTTATCAAAATCAAAAAGGCGACAGATATAGACGAATCTACCGATGCATATGATGCAATTGACTGGCTTGTTAAAAACATTCCATCAAACAATGGTAAAGTAGGTGTGCTTGGTACTTCCTATCCCGGATTTTATGCAGCAATGGCAGCAGCGTCCGGACATCCGGCACTAAAAGCAGTGAGTCCGCAGGCACCTGTTACAGATTGGTTCATAGGTGATGATTTTCATCATAATGGTGCATTTTTCTATATGGACGCGTTTGATTTTTATGTGGCCGGTGGTTTTGGACGACCACATCCTCATCCATTAAAAGTTGAAACAGCAATGCCTGATCCCTACGACAGCAAAGACAATTACAAGTTTTATCTCAGCCAGGGCGCGGATAAAAACTTATTAAAATTCACAGGAGACAGTATTGCTTTTTTTAAGGAATTATATCAGCATCCCGATTATGACGCCTGGTGGCGTGCAAGAAACGCACGAAATGCGCAATTTGAAATCAAACCTGCTATTTTAGTTGTAGGTGGCCTTTTCGATGCAGAAGATTGTTTCGGGGCATGGAATCTTTATAAAGCTATCAGAAAACAAAGTCCTGAAACAAACGCAAAACTTGTAATGGGTCCCTGGTATCATGGTCAATGGGGAAGTATTGAAGGAACACATTTGGGAAATATAGAATTTGGGGCAAATACTTCACATACATATCAGAATGAAATTGAAATTCCTTTCTTCAATTATTATCTTAAAGGGGGGAAGGATCCTTCCATTACGAGAGCAACCATATTTTTTACTGGTGAAAATTCATGGCGGCATTTTGATTCCTGGCCAACTGACCAGGCAAAAGAAGAAAAAATATACTTTCGGGAGAACAATGAATTGTCTTTTACACCGCCTGAAAAAAAAATGGGATATGATGAATATATCAGCGATCCCGCGCATCCTGTTCCTTATACTGAAGATGTTCACTTTAACAGGACACGCGAATATATGACGGATGACCAGCGATTCGCAAGCCGCAGACCAGATGTACTCTCCTATCAGACCGCGGTAATGAAGGAAGATTTTACTATCGGAGGTCCGGTGATTGCTGATCTCATCTCCAGTATTAGTACAACAGACGCAGATTTCGTTGTAAAAATTATTGATGTTTTTCCGGATACACTTTCATATAACCGAGTAAATATTTACGCCGTAGATGAAGGGGAAAAACCCTATCCTATGGGAGGATATCAAATGCTGGTAAGGGGAGAAATATTCCGGGGTAAATACAGAAAAAGTTATGAAAAACCCGAACCCTTTCAACCGGGCAAAACAGAAAAAATCCGATTCAGTCTGACGGATGTAGCTCATACTTTTAAAAAAGGTCACCGGTTAATGATCCAGATTCAAAGCAGCTGGTTTCCATTGTCAGACAGGAACCCACAGAAATTTACAGATATTTATACTTGTAATGATTCCGATTTCCAAAAGTCATCAATTCGTATTTATCGTGACAGTCAAAAAGCCTCAGCCATTATTCTGCCCGTCATTTCCGGCAGGCCTGAATAATCCTTCTGCCGATTCTACAAAAATTTCAGAATGCGGAACGGTATATTTAATTTAGCGCTCAATTAACCCTACATTCAGGCGTAAAAGCCAGTGGCATGGAATCTACAAGTAAACAATCGCATTCACTGGAATTATGGCTCCAGGAAGTTCAATCTTATATTTATAAGGTGACCAGTGAACCTATGAGGCGTGCCAATTTCCAATTCTTAAGATCGAATTTTTCTTATAAAAGAAAAAACAAATATAGCCAGGACGAACTATCCATCATTTTCCTGAGCCAGTTCCCTGTGAATTACAGAATTGGATTTCAGCTGGAAATCTGGCATCCGCAGATAAAACAGGTGAAAGAAACATTCATGGGTGATATCCTGAATAAACAATCTTACCTGTGCAGTATTATATTATTCATGAAAGATTTTCCTTCCAATGATCCAGCGCAAACAATAGTTAAGGATTATCCAGTTTACAATTCAAGGGATTTATTTATGGTTGGCGACTGGCTGGCCCAGACATTACAGTACGAACTGGTTCCATTATGTAATCAGTTTAGTACGATTCCCCATATGGATAGTTTTTTTGAAGCAAAACCTGACTGGTCTCTGAATACACACAGTGGTGGAAACCTTTGTACTGATCTGATCGTTGCCAAACTTAACAAGAAAAGGGATATCCATCTTCGTTATCAGCAATTGACAGACGGAATTCAGCTAAAAATTGAAAACCGCCAAATGAGTCCCGAAAGCCGTCAGTTACTTTCACTTTGCTATGATGCGTTAAAATAGCCGATGACGGTCGGCCCATTTTAAATGTATTTCATTTCATACTCCCATACTTCCATACTCCCATACTTGTTTTCAGAGTTAGGCCTAAAGACCTATTTTCGCAGATAATTTGAAATAAACAGACTGTAAAATGAAAATGGTAGACGCTTTCGAAAAGATCCCTTTGGAAATTTTCCCTGACGCGAAATCCGGTTCCGTGTTTGTTGCTAAGAAAATTGCTGTCCTGATAAAAGAAAAGCAAAAGAATAAAGAACGCTGTGTGCTTGGTCTTTCAACCGGGAAATCCCCTTTGAAATTATATGCAGAACTGATCAGAATGCACAAAGAGGAAGGATTAAGTTTCAGGAATGTGGTTGCTTTCAACCTGGATGAATATTATCCTATTCAGAGGAATGCACCACAGAGTTACTACCGCTTTATGAAAGAAAATCTCTTCAATCATGTTGATATTGATCCGAAGAATTGTCATATTCCGAACGGGGAACTGCCCAGGGATGCTATGAAATCGTTTTGTAATGAATATGAACAGGCTATTATAGATGCCGGTGGAATTGATTTACAGATTCTGGGGATCGGATCAAACGGACATATAGGGTTTAACGAACCTGGTTCAAGCCGTTATTCCAAAACACGCGTAACACCACTTGAAAATTCTACCAGGTTATCCAATGCGGGAGATTTTGAAAGTGTAACACAAGTTCCCCGTTTATCAGTTACCATGGGTATCAGTACAATTCTCAAAAGCAGAATGATTATATTGATGGCCTGGGGAAGCAACAAATCCCAGGCTGTTCAGAAATCGCTGGAGGGTCCTGCCACAGAAGAAGTACCCGCCTCGATTCTTCAGCAGCATGAGGACACTTTATTTGTTACTGATGAGGCGGCTGCATCAGATCTCACCCGTTTCAAGGCACCGTGGCTTACAGGTGATTGCGACTGGAGTGGCGATATCCTGCGCAAAGCTGTGGTGAATACGGCTCTCAAACTAGGCAAGCCCATATTAAGTCTGACTGATAAGGATTATAACGATCATGGATTAAGCGATTTGCTTGCAGTGAAAGGAGATGCATATGAAATCAATATGGAAGTATTTTATATGTTGCGTGATAGCATCACCGGATGGCCGGGTGGTAAAAATCAACCACTTCCCAATGCTCCGGAAAGAATGACGCCTTATCCGAAAAGATGTCTTATTTTCTCACCTCATCCGGATGATGATATTATTTCCATGGGGGGAACTTTTATGCGCCTTCACGACCAGGGACATGAAGTTCATGTCGGGTATCAGACTTCAGGTAATATTGCCGTAACTGATGAATTTGTTACTCGCTTTATTGATTTCGCTGTGGGATTTGAATCACTTTTCGGAATTGATACAATACGTTCTGAAAAAATTCTTTCCGATGCCAAATATTTTCTTAAAGAGAAAAAAAATTCAGGTATTGATTCTCCGGAAATCAGAAATGTTAAGGGGTTGATCCGTCGTAGTGAAGCAAGTGCCACATGCCGTTATGTTGGTATCCCCGATTCAGGCATACATTTTCTGAATCTGCCATTCTATGAAACGGGAACGATAGATAAAAACCCAATGAGTGAAGAAGATGTGCAGATTACAATTGAATTACTGAAAAAAATAAAACCCCACCAGGTTTATTGCGCAGGCGATCTGGCTGACCCACATGGTACACATAAAGTATGTCTTGAAATAGTCTTTGAATCAATGAAGCGTCTTAAAGATGCAGGGGAATCATGGGTAAAAGATTGCTGGATCTGGTTGTACAAAGGTGCATGGCAGGAATGGGATGTGAGCGAAATAGAAATGGCCATACCAATGAGCCCTGATCAGGTGCTGAAAAAACGATTCGGAATTTTCATCCATCAATCACAAAAAGATATGGTTCCCTTTCAGGGATCAGACAGCCGTGAATTTTGGCAAAGGGCAGAGGACAGGAATGCAAATACTGCCAATCTATATGCGCAACTTGGCCTTACCAAATACGCGGCAATGGAAGCTTTCAAGCGTTGGCATTATTAAGCTTAAAGCTCAAAGCCTAAAGCCCAAGGCTCCTGGTTCATAAGTTTTAAATAGATTCATGTCAATTTTTTTGAAAATTTTATTACTTGAGTGTAGAAATCAAAAGATCCAATGGCTCATCAAATAATCATAAGCAAAAAGCTTTGGGCTTTAAGCTTTGGGCTTTAGAGCCCCATTGGAAGGCTGCCTGGAAACTGAGCTCCTTCAGATGGAGATTCTGGATAGGTACGGTCATTTTTGCAGGGATACTTATTGCACTTCCTTTCTTTTTTAATGCCATTGAAGAAAGAAAAGGAATCAGTTTTGACGATTTGGTTTTAGAGCGGATTCCTGCACGGAACGTATCTGTTGCAGTATTTTTTTTAATATGGTCAAGTTGTCTGATATTGGTTATACGGATTTACCGGGACCCGATGATGTTGCTTACCATGCTATGGGCTTACAATGGCGTAACATTGATCAGAATGGCCTGTATAACCCTGATTTCATTGAACCCACCTGCGGGATTGATTCCACTTGCAGATCCAATCACCAATCAATTTTATGGCGAACGGTATATAACACACGATCTTTTCTTTTCTGGTCATACCACAACTGTTTTCCTTATTTTTCTTTGTCTTAAGAAGAAAACTGACCGGATCTATACTTTGTTTGCTTCCATTGCACTGGGTATATTATTGTTGGTGCAGCATGTTCATTATACAATCGATGTACTGGCAGCTCCGGTTTTCACATATGCATTGTACAGGGTTGCATTAATTATCACAAAAATCAGGAATCCATCCATTATTCCCGATCCTGGATAAAGTTAAAGATGCTTAAAATGGATACCAAGGGATGCAATTAAACGTTTAAGTTGGCCGGGGGAGTAACTCCGGGGCAATAAGAATTTAAGACAAGGCTGGTTAATAGCACTTTATTCATTATTTTTGCCAATAATAAAAAAATCATAATTATTTTTAAGTTAATTTCATCCTCTACAAAATTGGGTTGTAAGCAGTTGATTTCAACCGCTAAAGACTTAAATGCTACCATGATATGAAAAAATTACTATGCCCTGAATTCTTTCTAGGTGATAAGGTAACCCCGGAGCAATCAGACTTTTTCCATAAAAATGGGGTGATCGTATTTCGCAATGTCCTTAGGCCGGAAACCGTTGCATTTTTTATCCAGGAAATTAGCCGGATTGAAAAGCAATTAATTGAAGAAGGGAAGGATAAAATCAATGGAGTTCCTCTCAAATTTGGAAAGGATCATAATGGTCAAACCATTATTCAGCGTCTTTGTTTTTTATCCCTTTTCAGCCCGACATTTCACGAATTTCTGAATGATCCGCGACTGGTAGCTTTACTTGAATTATTGCATCCTTATGAAGGCAGGATTGCTGAAAATGAAAAAGACGGGCTCATCCTTAATCATTATGTTCGTACGCCTGAAAGTAAGTTTTCCCAAATGGGATGGCATACAGATAGCCCCAGAGATTTATTTCTTGGCCAGAAGATCATGCCGATGCTGAATGTAGGTATTCACCTGGATCCCTGCCCTTTTGAAAATGGCGGTCTGCGTGTACTCCCTGGTACACACAAACAAGGAGTATTACGTTTGCTTTTCAAGAAAAAATATTTCATAGATAACAACCCTGATGCCCGTGAAATCGGATTTGATATCAACGCGGGTGATCTTACCGTTCATGACGGCCGAATCTGGCACCGTGCACAACAATCCCCGTATTTGGGTGAAGCCAGTCGCAGACGTGTAATGTATGTACCTATAATTACTGGTAAATACATGCCAAAAGACGAAAACAGTAAAACACCTTTTTACCATCGTTTCGCTTCCAAGGTTCAGAACTAAGGATTCCGCGAACTAAAATTAAATACAGATGCCTTTTGCACTCATTACAGGAGGAAGCAAAGGAATTGGTAAAGCTATTGCGGAAATACTTGTGGGACGTGGGTATGATCTCCTGCTTGTAGCGCGGTCTGCAGATGCACTTGAAAAAATTTCAACTGAAATTCATTCAGCTTCGAAAAGAAAATGCCATTGGTTAGCGCTTGATCTGGCCAAAGAACAGGCTGCTGAAGCAGTTTTTGAATGGGTCAATGAAAATCAATTCGAAGTTTCAATTCTTATAAATAATGCAGGATATGGCCTGAGCGGAAGTTTTGAAAATTATTCAGCTGAAGAACATGCTGAAATGCTAGGCCTTAATATTATTACTTTAACTAAACTAACACGTTTATTTCTTCCGTTACTTCTGAAACAGCGGGCAGGCTATATACTTAATATTGGCAGTACCGCTTCTTATCAGGCTGTTCCCATGTTATCAACCTATGCGGCCTCCAAAGCCTATGTGTTAAGCTTCAGCAGGGGACTTTATCGGGAGTTGAAAAAAACAAATGTTTCTGTTACCTGTGTTTGTCCGGGACCAACTGATACGAATTTTGTGAACCGCGCCCATATTGGGCCAAAAGGCCGAAAGGCTGCTGAACGTTTTAACATGTCGCCGCAAAATGTAGCAATGATATCAGTTGAAAGTCTTTTTCGAAAGAAGCCCGAAGTGATCACCGGAGTTATGAACAAATTCAGTGCGTTTTTTGCCTGGCTTTTACCTAAGGGAATCGTGGAAGGAGTTGCAATGAAAATATATGATTAACTGCCGCGATGGGACCAAATTCTTAATGTGGAAATATTGAAAAAAACAATTTTATACTTTTTCTTTATTGCGAACTGCATTTCTTCAACTGCGCAACAGATCAATAAACAAATTCATACAGGAGCAGAGCAGACCAAAAAGTATTTTCCAATATTGTTTGCCAAAAGAGTTGCTGTGGTTGCGAATCCAACTTCTCAGATCGCCGGTATTCCACTGGTAGATAGTCTGCTGCATGCAGGCATTCGCGTTGTAAAGGTATTTGGGCCGGAACATGGATTCAGGGGAAATGCAAGTAATGGTGCAATAGTTTCCGATAGTTTTGATCCCGTAACAGGCCTCCCTATAGTATCATTATATGGGAAAAAATCAATGCCTTCCAGAGAGGATTTGCAGGATGTCGACATTATTGTATTTGACATACAGGATGTAGGCGCCCGTTTTTTTACTTATATCATCACTTTGCAACGAGTGATGCAGTCCTGTTCCAATTTTAATAAACCTCTTCTGATCCTGGACCGTCCAAATCCCAATGGTTATTTTGTAGATGGTCCGGTGTTGGAAGATTCTTTACGTTCCGGAGTGGGCCTTCAGCCAATTCCAATTGTTCATGGCATGACCATCGGGGAATTGGCATTAATGATCAATGGAGAAGGATGGTTATTGAATAAAGCTAAATGTGATTTAACCATCATCAAACTGGAAAATTATTCACACGATTCGGAATATAATTTACCTGTTCCTCCTTCTCCCAATCTTAATACAGTACAATCAATCCTCCTCTACCCCAGTCTATGTCTTTTTGAAGGTACTGTGATAAGTCTGGGAAGAGGCACCCACAGGCCATTTACGATGATCGGAGCTCCTGCATTGACAGGTATATATTCATTTAGTTTCAAACCTGAGTCCATTCCGGGTATGAGTGAACATCCGCTGTATCAGGACTCTGTTTGTTATGGTCTGAACCTGGAAAATTATAATACTGATACGCTGCGCAAAAAAAAAGAAATTAATTTGCAGTGGTTAATTGAATGTTACCATGCATATCCCCATAAGGAAATATTTTTTGATGCTTCCCAAAGCAGACAGATTGGCAATTTTGATAAATTAGCGGGCAATACATTACTTCGCAAACAGATTATTGCCGGAATCTCAGAAAAGGAAATCCGAAATAGCTGGGAACCCGCCCTCTCTGAATTCAAAAGTAAAAGGATAAAATACCTGCTTTATCGTTGACCGATGACCGATGGTAAAGTTTTTGCATATTAAACCCTGATGGCGTTGAGCGTTAAGCGTTAAGCGTTGGGCGTTAAGCGTTGAGCGTTAGGCCTTCTTTCATCGGAATATATTAAATTACAAGACTAAAAAAACCAGTTATGTCAAATCAGGATTTATCAAGACGGGCATTCATTAATACAGCGGGTAAAGCAGGAGTAGTTGCCGGATTATCAGGTTCAGTTCTCACTGCATTCGGCAATACGGATACCCCACAAAATAAACACGATACTTCCCCCGATCCGGTTCCTTATAAACAGCGTCCGCTGCCCTATGCATATGCAGCTCTGGAACCTGCAATAGATGCAATGACCATGGAAATACATTATACCAAACACGCGGCAACCTATGCTAAGAACCTGGCAGAAGCAGTAGATGCTGAAAAGGTCGATATTTCGAAAGTCGCACTGGAAGATTTGCTTGCTTCTATTTCAAAATATTCCGTAAAAATGAGAAACAACGCTGGTGGCCATTATAACCATTCACTTTTTTGGGAACTGATGACTTCACCTGGAAAAACTACTGTTCCATCTGCTGCTCTGTCTGCTTCTATTCAGAGAGATTTTGGTTCACTCGATGCCATGAAAACTAAATTCAATGATGCCGCCAAAGGTCGTTTTGGAAGTGGATGGGCATGGGTTATTGTAAAAAAGGATGGCAAACTCGATGTAGTCTCAACACCGAACCAGGACAATCCATTAATGGATATCAGTGAAAGTAAGGGTCAGCCACTGTTTGGACTCGATGTTTGGGAACACGCTTACTATTTGAAATATCAAAATAAAAGACCTGATTATATTACGGCCTGGTGGTCCGTAATAAACTGGGATTATATTAATAACAGGTATAGTATGCTCTGAATCCTGCTTAAAAATTAAACAGGAATCCAAATCCCATAATATTCGATTTACTGAGATCCAGCGTCTTCATATAGGAAAAGCGGAGTTCCAAATTATGACTTCCATGACCAACACCCATTCGGGCGCCTGCATTTCCAACAGGACCGAATCCGGCCATTTTAACCGTATAGTCATATCCGCTTTCATCGGTTGCAGTATATTGATTGGTATGATAGCCAAATCCCACGCCGGCAAAAAATCCAAATTTATCTTCTGCTTCTTTTGTAGATCCGGCACCGTAGTTATAATTGAACATTAATGGAACATCCAGCATCAATCCAAGTGTATTGTTAACATAATTCTGACTGTTATAGGTACCTGAAATTCCAAAACTTAATGGAATACCAACACTGAAGGATGTGTTACCCGTTTCCATAAAATTTACTCTTGGTGAATACATTATTGCTCCTACAGGATCAGCAGATGAACCTGCCGATGTTTGTAGTACAACATTTATTCCAACGCCCTGCATAAATGTTTGGGAAAATGCAAAATGGGATAGGCAAACAGTGAATACTGAAAAAAGTAATTTTTTCATGGTTGGTAGCTTTGGGTTAAAAAATAAAACGGGTCGGCGTTAATTTTTATTGCAGTAAAGCATCTGAATATTAAAAATAAAGAATGGATAGCGTGATGAATACTAAGGGTATATGCTTAGTATTCATTTTTCTTTTTTTAATGGCTGATTGCCTTCTCAATACCCCTGTCGGGAATAATCCATCGTGCGGCAACAATACAAAATAGTATGGCTGAAAACAAAGTGTTATAGTAAGCCAGTGCTATGGCCAGAAGATAGCAGACAACTGAGAAAATACTCTTTTGTTTTAAACATGCAAAAGCATGGGCAAGTTTTGTATTTTCTTTTGAAATCCGCTCTATACAAATCTGCAATATCGTAAATGATATTCCGCATAAAAGCATAAGTATTGCATACAGTATGACTGTATTTTGTGCATAGTGGTTCTCTCCCATCCATCCCGTTGCGAAAGGAATGAGAGATAACCAGAAAAGAAGATTTATATTCGACCAGATAATTGCTGCATTGGTATGACTCACTGCGCCGATCAGGTTATGATGGTTACCCCAGTATATTCCAATGAAAATAAAGCTCAGCAGGTAACTTGAAAATACGGGCAATTGTTCCAGTAATGCTGTCCAACTGGTATTATGAGGAGTTTTAATTTCCAATACCATAATAGTAATGATGATAGCAAGTACACCATCACTAAACGCTTCGAGCCTGGTTTTACTCATATCCTGTTAGTGCTTTAAATGGAAGATATATAAAAGTAATAAAATCAATTGCCATCAGAGGTTATTCTAAAATGGGCTTATTTTTGAAATCAAATAAAAAATTCCATATGATAGACGCTTCCATGATTACTACCAGTATATCGTTAGAAGGATACCAAATATCGAAGAATCTGGGTGTGGTAAGGGGTATTACAGTCCGTTCCAGAAGTTTACTTGGAAATATGGCCGGAGGATTGCAAACTATTTTCGGGGGAAAAATTTCGATCTATGAAAGCCTTTGTGAAAGAACCAGAGAAGAAGCATTCCAGCACATGAAACAGCATGCAGAAGAAATAGGAGCTAATGCTATTATTAATATGCGTTATGATGCAAATGAAGTGATGAATGGAGTTACTGAAGTGCTGGCATATGGTACAGCCGTTCGCGTGGAGAGAAAATGATCCTGAATAATTCTTATAGGATTATCCTTCCTGTTCAATAATGGCCGGATGAAACTGAACTACCGCTTCCTGGATCCAGGGAGGAAGATTCTTTTCCTGTACAGTCCATGCATTATCTTCCAGCTGCATATTAATATAATAACGATTCCCCCTGTCATCACTAACATCAATATGATATACAGGGCCTGCTATTCCATTACTTTTTCTGAAATTGAACTCTCTCAATCTTCCTTCTGCTTTTATCAATTTCGAAAACTGCACATTTTTCAAGACTGTCATATTACAAATGTAATTGTTCCTGCATAATATTTTAAGTTTAAATACGCATATAAAGCAAGTTTTTCAACGCATACTTCAGGGTTAGAAAAATATTAACAATTGGTTTATAAATCATTGTTGCACCTGTTATTGATTCCTGCATAATTTTAAGAAATTTAAAAAAACCTGCGGATGTCCTTAAAATTACATGACTTAAGTCGTGAACAAGTTGAAAAGCTAATTTCTGAGCACGAAATGTATCCCGCCTTCATTGATCAAAATCCATATATAGCAAGCGGACCTGAACATGAAATCCTCGTTTGCCTCATGAACAACGGCATGTACCAGGTTGAATTGCTG
>Ga0207113_1028_pt1 | contig 60347 bp, 65 predicted proteins | sample Alteio_BWMinHeat_69_FD_153559 | JGI IMG/M metagenome (GOLD analysis project Ga0207113, IMG submission 153559) | Enriched cells from forest soil in Barre Woods Harvard Forest LTER site, Petersham, Massachusetts, United States -... | ecosystem: Environmental > Terrestrial > Soil > Temperate forest >... | reverse complement strand
CTTAAGTACAACCAGATGGACTTTATCTGCATCTGGTAATTTATCGGCCACAACCTGTGGTACCACGAGCACAGTACTCTCTTTTTTAATGGCATCAATAGTCTTTAAATCAAAATGGTCCCCATGAATATCCGTGATAAGTATAATATCCGGAGCTGTCATTCCTTTAAAATTATCAGCACCTGAAGGATCACAATAAATAGTCATACCATGCACAGTGAGTATAAGGCTGGCATGTTGAATCGGTTGAATGGTAAGTGGGCCTATTTTTGTTGGTTCCGTGTCGGGCGCACTAAGCTGGGCATTTGCTGAGAAAAATATTGGTGCTAACAATAATATAAACAAAAGAGATTTCATAATAGATGAATTAGAGATAATAAATATACTAAGATTAAGAATTTTTAGAATACTATTACTTCATATCAAAAAGAATGCCCTTATAATAATATTTATTTCATCCGTATGTGACATAACAAGAATGATAGAAAAAATATATTAAAGCTCAATGATGATAAATAGATTCACTTCGGTAATTCTTTCCATCCATTTTTCGGAACATTAATGATTGAATCAGGGACGGGCAGATCCCATTGAATTTCATTGGCTCCAGGGCTTTTAAAAGGAAACATTACATAGTATCGCCCATTTGGATATTGTATATTATATTTTTTTATGTCAGCGCCAACGCTTGTATATACTTTACCGTCTACTGAAAACTTATATTCAATGGCATAATGATTTCTGGGTGTAAATACCTGTCTGATAGTTGTCGCAACTGTATACCGAATATCCTGATTAACCACATGATAGCGCCATATTGCGAAAAGGATAATTGCGCTGAAAAAACAAAGTCTCAAAGTAAGGACCCATTTTACATTTAAATTGTTCATTGCCTGAATGAATATTTTTTTTTAAACTTCTACACACGATTATAATGACAGGCCAAGCTAATGCCAGTTAATAATTGATTGATATTCAGCAAAAAGATACTTACGTTTCAATAAATTCCCAGATTTTAAAATGTAAGTGTTCTGGTCTGTCTACAATGTAAAAAGAAAGGACAGAAATAGAAATTATTAGAAATTCTAAGAAATATTTGTGCAAGTGAATACTTGCATATATATTTGTGCAAGCATATACTTGCATAAATTAGTATTCAATGGAATTAAGAAGAGATGTATTTCAGGCCATTGCCGATCCCACCCGTCGCGAGATCATTACTTTGATTTCGAAACAATCATTAAATCTGAACGCAGTGGCAGAAAACTTCGACGTGAGCCGGCAGGCCATCTCACTTCATATAAAAATATTAGAGGAATGTGGACTCATCCTTATTAAACAGGAGGGCCGTGACCGCTATTGCAGTATTCAACCTAAAAAGCTATCAGAAGTGGCCGACTGGCTTGAGCCTTTCAGAACGATGTGGGAAGATAGGTTTAGTAGGGTGGATGATATTCTTAAAAAATTAAAAAGGAAAAAACATGGCAAATAAGAACAAAACATCAGTCATCGCAGAACCGGGGAAGCAGGAGCTTTTTATTGTCAGAGAATTCGATGCGCCCAGATCCCTTGTGTATAAAGCGTTTTCCGATAAAAAATTACTCGAGGGGTGGCTTGGATGCCAGCAGATGAAAGTAAAATATGAAAAGTTTGAACCCCGGGCAGGAGGGTCTTACCGGTATATCAGTACGATGGAAAATGGAATGTCTTTTGGTTTTCATGGAGTCTGCCATGATTTCTCACCGCCTGAAAGAATCATTCAGACGTTTGAATTCGAAGGACTTCCGGAAACAGGGCATGTCGTTTTGGAAACAACGAAATTTGAAGATCTTCCTTCCGGCCGCACGAAGGTTACTGTACAGTCAGTTTTTCAATCAACTGCTGACCGGGATGGCATGATTTCAGCTGGCATGGAATATGGGGTGGTGGATGCACATAACCGGTTGGATGAAATGATTGAACTAAATTTAATTCAATAAAACTTTTTGTATGATCATCATCAGAAATCATGATAAGACGGTCATCATACTGGATAGCCGATATTTTTCTCCTGGCCGACTGATTATTAAATTTCTATCCAGAATGATCATTAAAATCTGCGGGTATTTATTTAACTAAAAATAAAAGAAATGGAAACTAAATTCAAAACAGAAGTCGTAAAAGACTTACCAGGCAAAAAAGTTACCGTTAAAAGGGAATTTGATGCTGCACCCGATCTGGTTTGGAGAGCATGGACGGAAAGTAAATTATTGGACAAATGGTGGGCACCCAAACCCTGGGCGGCAAAAACTAAAACTTTAAAATTCAGCGAAGGAGGCAACTGGCTTTACGCTATGGAGGGGCCCGATGGAATGAAAATCTGGTCGATAGTAGAATTCAATTCCATCAAAAAATTCAATAGCTTTCACGCAGACTGTTTTTTTTGTGATGAGAATGGAAATAAGAATCCTGATTTCCCTTCCATGCACTGGAAAAACAATTTCGTTCCATCTGGTACAGGAACGAGAGTTGAAGTGGAAATTAGATTTACTAACGAAGCAGATCTAAAGAAAATAATTGAAATGGGCTTCGAAGCCGGATTTACAGCAGCACTCGAAAATCTGGAAGAATTGTTATCCTGATTGTGAATGCTCAATTATTTTGACGGCTCCTGATATAACCCAAAAATATTACCCGAAGGATCACGAAAGTGAGCGGTGATTTCCGGAGCATCCATACCAACAGGTTGAACTATCGTTCCACCGTGATCCTTTATTTTTTTTAATGTCTCTTCCATATCATCCACCATAATATGAACGAGCATTCCGATTTCGCCGGATGGGTTTCGGTCTGTTCTCCAGGTTCCACTCACCTGTCCTACTCCATCATCGAAAGCAGTAGCTCCGTCACCACGACGGCGAACATGCCAGCCAAAAATACTTAGATAAAAATTGCTTGATTCTTCAATATTGCGCGATGGAATTTCAATATAACAGATTTTACCATTGCCAATTGTAGGTTCAGAAATATTGCTCATACTATATTTTTAGATAATTTGTTCAATCGTTTTCTTCCAGGCTAAAAATTTCTTCTAATGTTTTACCAAACACCCTGGCAATTTTTAACGCAAGTACGGTGGAAGGAATATACTTATTACTCTCGATAGTATTGATGGTTTGTCGTGATACACCCACCTTTTCGGCAAGTTCTGCCTGGGTTATATTTTTTATAGCACGCTCAACCCGGATATTATTTTTCATAGTTTGGTTTCATCGGATTTAGCTGAACGGTTAAGTTTGTGCAGGACCCACTGGAAACGTAAGATAAAAAACAAGAGGGGCAACCATATATTGAGCATAAGGATATGTTTTGAATCACTCCCTTGTGTAAATACCAGACTGAAAAGAAGTATGGCATAATTCAGATATATGGCCCAACGAAGCGAGTCAAGCCGCAACTGTACGATTTGTTCATCTTCTATTTTTTCTTTGGAAAAACCAATGAGAAACAATCCAACCAATACCATCAGGGTGGTTCCAATAAAGAATAAATGCGGAGGTGAGAATAATGGCGTTTCCGAACCCGGAGAGGTTGGGTTATTATGATCGTATCCTCCAGGGTAATGAGCATCCCAAAGCAATTTGATTGGAATATGCACTAAGATCAGGGCGATGCCTATAAACCGGCTATTGTATGGGAAAAGGTACTTGGTTTTGGCCATTTTGTCAAGTTTGCAGTACCAAATGTATGGTATACTTGACATATTCTCCAAATTTGTTTACTTCAATTATCTGCCATATGGTCCAATATTAGAAGTAGTACGAAATGGGAAACAAATAACAATACATACAGGAAATTGAAAATACCAAAAACAAAGTCATTCATACCCAATACGGCATAAATCAATTTCATAAGCAATATGTTATAATATATATAACAAATCCCAGCTAATCGATTTCTTTAACTTTATTAAATAACCTTAGTTATGAAAATGAAATCTTTATTCTCCATATTGTTTGTTTCCTTTTTACTTAATGGAAATATTTCGGTGGCCCAATCACAGCCACTGTACCAGTTGCCTGACAGTTACCGTTTTGATTACGAAGTCACGCAGGTGATGGCGCACAAAAAAAATTTAGGAGATACTTCTGTTATGCATTTCCTTTATACAAAAAGCGGCGATTATGCGGCTGCCAGGCTCAACGGTAAAGGAAATATGAGAAGGAATCTGTTAGTCGTAATTACAAACGATGGCGCAGTCATTATTTTTAATGAACGCAATAAAAATATTACGATCATCAATATTAAAAAACTGATATCTGATCTTTCAGGATTAACAAAATGGATCAGAATGGACAGCCTGATGGCTAACATGAGAAAGAAAACAGATGGCAATAATTTTCAATCTGTAAAAACAGGCCATACCAAACAGATTGGAAATTATACTTCTGAGGAATATAGTATTTTGGATGATAAGGGTCACAGGGGAACCGTATGGTGTGCCAAAGTTGATTTCAATACGCAAACGGATTATATACTGAGTGCCGTTGGAGGTAATTTTTTTAAGATGATGAGTGGACGTATGATTACCCATCCGCTATTCCAGGCGCTGACTCAGCCAAAGACCCTGGTCACAGATATTGAAACCAGTGATTCGGCTGAAGGACATCAGATGAATATTCATACACTATCCATTAACCAATCACCCGTTTCGATTTCAACTTCAGGTTATGTTGTAAACGATTATAGTAATATGTCAATTCCTGAAATTTTCCAGGCTGAAATGAAAAAAAGAAATCAATAACCTGTGTTACTTACAGATCTTTGATTTCTTTTGTAACATTTTTAATCTTAAACCTGCTAAGTGTTTTTAAAACGCTATCGAAAGTCCCTACTTTAGGTTTTCCCGTAACAACGACAGTTGCGTCTTTCAGGACCTTTGCGTTTTTCTGTACATAATCATTGAATTCGTCAATAGTTTCTACTTCAACAGGTTTATCGTTATAATATGCGGTTATCTGTGTTCCGGCAGTAATTATAAAATAAGCACGGACTTTATTTTCTTTTACTCGTTTGGCTGAATCACTGATCTGCGAAAAACATACAAATGTTCCTCCAAAGAAAAGCGCGGAAATTATTATGAATTGTTTCATCATGTTAAATCAGAAACAGTATCGGCCAAGTTAATGAGTATCCTTATATAAGCGAAAATATAATGCTTTTCTAAGTGAAATCCATGCCTGTTTTAAGTCGGACTGGGCCTGGGCTTTATGTCCACCAAAATCACTGGGTGCTGCATCCAGGGACTTCATGGATTTTTCAATATCATGCATTGCATTGGTGATGTTGGGATGATTTGCTTCTTCAGCTCTCATTAACTGGGCTTCGGAAGGGGATGGTTGCCTCGTACCAATGATCACTTCGATCCCAATGTTTTGCGGTGGTTGGGCATAGGAAAAGGACAGGGATGCAATAAAAACTAAGAACAAGAGGGCAAATTTTTTCATACAGAATAATTTAGATATGTTATTGGATAATATTAAACGCAAGGTTAGAAATTTGAACATTTGGATTTTGTTATTGATTTGTAAAGGAGGGGTAATCTGTCCAATACTGCTGAATTTTATTTCTTAGAAAGAAAACACTGCGCTCCAGTTGTTCCATTCCTTCTATTCCATCTTCTATGCTTATCCATCCATTAAAATGAACCCTTACAAGCTCAGTAAAAATTGCATCATAATCATTCAGACCTCTTCCGATTTCTCCGTGTTTAAGGCTTTTTGCATAACCCGTTGTTCCTGTTTCATCCCGTCGCAGGTCTTCAATCGTTCCTTCCAAAAGATAGCGATCGCTCGCATGCATGGTAACTACCCTGTCAGATACACGCTTCAACAGAACTAAAGGATCTTCTCCGGCCAGATACGCATTGCTGGGATCAAAATTCACTCCAAAGTTTGGATGTTGTATCGAGTCAACCAGCTGACAGAATACATTCATCTTTTGTGCAAACTCCGGATACTCCCAAAAGTCATCCTTATAATGATTTTCAAGTATAAGTATAATACCACGATCCTGAGCATATGACAGACATTCCTGTATACTTTCGATTGTAATCCCGAGTCCTTCTTCTATTGTTAACCCTGGACGACGCTGACCGGAGAGTATGCGACAATAGCCAGCTCCTAAAACACAGGTCATATCTATCCATCTCTTTTCTTTTGCGATTTCTTTATTACGTATTGATTTATCAGGATGTGTGAAATCGGGCGAACAGCACATCATTGGAATTTTTAAGCCACGGTCTTCCACCATGCGCCTGAAGACCGGCCAGTTTTTTTCATCACCCATTTCAAGAAAACCCGCGTACCATTCCAGTCCGTCTATATCCAGTTTGGAAGCAAGTTCAATCCATTCGGAAATCTTCATGGTTCCGTCCTTACAGAGTGCCTGCACAAAGGCTTTGGGGAATGCAGCTAATTCTGGCACTGAAATATTTTATTTTTTATTTTTTGAAGAAGCAGGAATTGTACTGGAATCTTTTGGTGGATTACGTCCAATAAATGGATGCTGCTCTATATCCATAACCTGCCCACTTACAGGGCCGCATTCATCGGACAGCCAATAAATTGCTGCTGCAGCAATTTCTTCAGGCAGGAGAATACGACCAGCCGGAGCGTATACGTGGGGAAGATCTTTGAACCAATCTGCATTCAGCCCATGTTCTTTTTTCCTTTCGATTTCTTTTTCAGTTAACACCCATCCGGGATTGATCTGATTAACCCGAACACCATTTTCTCTGTGCAGCGTGTCACCCAGGTTGCGTGTCAGCGTCATGAGACCTCCTTTTGAAATACTATAAGCCAGGAGATTTGGTTCACCGCTATAAGCATTTACTGAACCGATATTCAACACACAACCATGTTGCTTTTCCAAATGGAGTAGTGCGGCTTTAATTAATAGAAAGGGCGAGATGGTATTTACTTCCAGTATTCGGCGAAAAAAAATTTCATCAGTAGTATGGATATCTGAAGATGCGACAATTGCTGCATTATTTACAATTGCATCCAGCCTGCCAAAAGCTCGCAGAGCAGTTTCCACTAGACGCACAGGAGCACCCACAGTACTGATATCTTCAATATGAAGAACGGCATTCTCTTTTCCTAGTTTGTCAATCACTGCTTTGCCCCAATCTTCTTCGAGACCGTGAATTACCACTTTCGCTCCTTCCGCAACGCAACGAACGGCAATGGCTTTCCCAATTCCGGTTGTGCTGCCGGTAACGATAATAACTTTATGGAGCAACCTCATTTTTAAACGGGTTTGAGTACACTTTTTACTATTTCACCCTGGTGCATTTTACTAAAAGCTTCATGCCAATCCGTAACAGGCCAAATTCCGCCAATGATAGGTTTTACATCGAGCATGCCATTGGACATTAATGAAATTACTTTTTCCCAGACAGGCCAGTTATGACTGAAACTTCCCTGCAGCCTTATATTTTTCTGCACCAATGGATCCAGTGAAAAGCCTAGTGGCTGGGGTCCCCACCCGACCTTCGTAATCTGGCCATTCGGCCTTACGAGTTCCATGGCAGTTTTTAGAGTTGAGCTTGCCCCTGCTGCATCTATAATTAAATCAACGCCCAGCCCATCTTTGCGCATAGCCCATTCCGTTGCATCGCCAACTATAGTTTCACAATCATATTGTTTCGCGATATCCAAACGACGCTTGTCTGCTTCTAAACCAACTATTGCAACTTCTGCTCCATTTATTCTGGCGATGGCAGCGCTTAAAATCCCTATTGTTCCGGGCCCCAAAACAATTATGCGGTCTCCTGGTCTGATATGTGAATTAACTGCGACTGCGTTGTATGCAACAGAACAGGGTTCTGTTAAACAGGCTTGTTCAAATGGAAGATGTTCCGGAATATGGTGCAGACATCTTGCAGGAACACGAACGAATTTTGTCATCGCACCATTCACACCATAACCAAAACCTTTTCTATCAGGATCCAGGTTGTACAATCCAACCCGGGACATTGGATTGCTTTGATTAATGATTGCAGCTGTTTCACTCACTACACGATCGCCTTCTCTCCAATCTCTTACTCTGCTGCCAATGGCTGTGATATATCCGCCAAATTCATGTCCCAATACTACAGGATAATTTACTGGCCAGCTATGGTCTGATGTCCATTGATGCAGGTCACTTCCGCAAACGCCTACATTTACTACTTCGAGCAATACATCCTTTTCGCCAATAACTGGCTTTTCAATTTCTCTTATTTCTACAGATCCTTTTTCAGGCGCAAAATTTACAACCGCTGCAGATTTTATTTTTGATGCCATGATCATTCAATTGTAAAAACTTATGAATGTGCAGTCACTTCACCATACGAATGTATCTTATTACAGATAAGCCTGAGTGAAGCTTCGAGATTTCCATCCGCTGTTTTAAATGCATCCGCATCAATTGTAAGCGGTGCTCCCAGTACAACGAGTGGTGCCCCATAAGATGGACAAAGAATCGCCTGTTCCAGTGTCAGTCCCCCTACAGCCTGCACAGGTATTTTAACAGCCTTTACTACTTCTTTCAGTTGATCCAGCGGACTGGGCATGCGCTTACCCGCTGCAGCGATTCCTCGGCGCTCATCATATCCAATATGATGAATCACATAATCACATCCAAGTTCTTCCAGCCATTTGGCAGCTTCAATTTTATTAGTGCAGCCGAGATTATCACCCATTATTTTAATACCGAAATCAAGTCCTGCTTTTACAACACATTTTATAGTTTCAATATGTGCTCGCGCCATTACAACCACATGTGTAGCACCTGATTTAGCCATCATTTCAGCTTCAAGGTAGCCTCCATCCATTGTCTTAAGATCGGCTACAAGCGGTATTTCAGGGAAAGCCTCGTGCAGTTTTTTTACGCCATATAATCCTTCAGCCAAAATCAGCGGGGTTCCTGCTTCCAGCCAGTCTACTCCTGCACGGATTGCCATGGCAGCAGTTTCCAACGCTTCATCAATGTTTGTCAGATCAAGTGATATTTGAACAATGGGTTTCAAAATAAAACGTATTAATACCCAAAGTTGCTCTAAAACGAGCATTTGTTTCATTTTTATGAAAATCATGCATCATTTATTACTATAAAAGCGTTCTGTAAAAACACATTCAATTCCAATGAAAATATAGGATGCCTGATTAACAAAAATGTTAACAAATTCATCTATAATTGAATGATTAATATATAATTATATAGATAAATATAATATGATGCATAAAACAGCCTACCAACTAATATTCTGGCAGTTCTTTTGCATGCTATAAGTCGTTATTTAATCCAATACCTGAACAACTATGAAACGCAAAATCCTCCTAATTACAGGGATTACCCTGTCCATTCTTATCAGTTTTATATTAGCTGCACCCTGGATATTCAAGGGGAAAATTACAAGTATCGTTAAATCAGCCGTCAGCAAAGACCTGAGGGCTCATGTCAATTTCACCGATGTGGATATTTCCTGGTTCAGGCATTTTCCGGATGTTACTGTCGGGATCAATAACCTGGATCTTACCTGTGTAGGCGAATTTCAGGGCGATACGCTGATGTCGGCAAAACAAATTAATATAACCTGCGATATTAAAAGTCTTGTTTCCGGCGACAGTATAAAAATTTATTCTGTTACTGCAAACGAACCCCGCTTTCACGCTCTCATCCATAAAGATGGTCACTTCAACTGGGGTACTATTAAACCGGATAGTTCTTCTAAAGAGAATATCAGTGTTTCTTCAAAAACCTTTGATTGGGAAATACAACGATATGAAATTCATCAAGGCTATGTCGATTATCTGGATGAAAGCAAAAATATCCATGTTGAAATCGCTCATCTTGAACATGAGGGAAGGGGCCATTTCAATTCGGAAATATTCACGCTAAAAACGAAAACGACAGCAGATGCAGTCAATTTTGAATGCACAGGAGCGGTTCCTTATCATGTTGCTGCTAAAACAAATATTGACATTTCATTCCATATCGATAATAAAACCCATACTTATACTTTCAATACCGACCAGGTATATTTTAATGACATGAAACTGCACACCGAAGGATTCTTTCAGTGGATCAATGACAGCAGTTATAATATGAATATTCATTTCAAAGCACCTTCAACTAAATTCAAAAATATACTTTCGATGCTGCCCTCCATGTATCAGAAAGATTTCGCCAGCATAGATGCCAATGGGCAGGTTAATTTTAATGGATTCATTAAAGGTAAATACGATGAAAAACATTTTCCTGCATATCATACGAATCTGTATGTAACTAACGGCTATTTTAAATACCCTGATCTGCTGATGCCGGTAGAACACATTCATCTGGGTCTGCAGATAGATAATCCGGATGGAATTGCTGATCATAGAACCATCAATATTTCTGAGGCACATGCAGAGATAAATCACGATACACTGAATATGCATTTATTAATGAAGAATCTCGAAACCAAGCCTTTCGTTGACTTTGCATTTGTAGGGAAACTTGACCTGGGAAATATCTCACAATGGATGAAATTGGAACCGGGTACCAAATTGAGCGGTTTAATAATAGCCGATGTTCATGCAAAAGGGAAAATACCAGAAACTGAAAAACAGAAAAAAGACCCGTTTCAATCATGGGGTGAATTTGATCTTTCTGATTTTTTATATACATCAAAAACATACCCGGGTGGAATTGCATTGAATGAACTGATCATGTCATTCAATTCAAAAAATATACTCATTCAGGATTTAAAAGGAGCATATCTTAAATCTCATTTTGGGATCACAGGAAGTTTGAATAATCTATTTGATTTTGCGTTGAGAAATAAACCACTGAAGGCTACAATAGATTTAAAAACAGACGAATTTAATTTCAGAGAATGGATAAGAACAGATAAAGATAGTTCAGGTAACAGCACCGCCCGTACAAATACAGCATTCACAGTTCCTGATAATATTGACTTTACTATACATGCTGAAGCCGATAGATTTCATTATGACAACCTGGACCTGCAAAACCTTTCAGGTAATTTGGTTATATCAGAACAAGCGATTCAATTACAGGATATCAAAGCAAATGGGTTGGACGGGGACATACATATTGATGGTACTTACTCCACATTGGAAAGTAGGGACTATCCGGAGTTTGCATTAACTTATGATGTAAAAGGACTGGATATTCAAAAAACTTTTTTAGCTTTTAATTCTATTCGAAGAATAATTCCTGTAGCTAAGTTCATATCAGGAAACATCAATGCGCACATGAGTCTCAGCGGAAGGTTAGATGATGATATGGCAACTGACCTCCGGAGTTTGGAAGGTGAAGGGAATGTGGAACTACTCGCCGGAACGTTGAAGAATTTTGATCCTCTGGATAAAATTTCGCAATCACTCGATATAGCTGAATTAAAGGATATTCCTTTGAAAGATACCAAAGCAGATTTTTCATTTAAGAACAGCAGGGTCGTTGTGAATCCATTTGTTCTGCATGCGAAAGACATCGAAATGGACATATATGGAACACATGGCTTTGATCAGTCGCTCGATTATGCCATCAGCCTGAAAGTCCCACGAAGCCAACTGGGCAGCAAGGGTAAAATGTTTGTGAAGAATGTGGTTACACAGGCTGCAGAAAAGGGTATTCCTGTAAAATTAAAAGATGAAGTTAGTTTAGACGTTAAGATGATCGGAACGATCAATAGCCCGGATGTAAAAACTGATATGGATTCTGTTGTCGATATGGCCGCCTCTGATCTGAAGAAGGAAGTGAATGAATTTGTAAACGCAAAGCTCGATAGTGCTAAGCAACAGTTGCATCATCCTTCCGCAAAAAAACAATTATTTGTTCAGGCATCTTATAAAACCAATTCAAAGACTAAAAAGAGTTCTAAGTCTTCACATAAAAAATCAACTCATTCGAAGTCAAAAAAGAAACATAAGAAAACGAGGAAAAACTATTCTACTTCTTTGAAGAAATCGAAAAGTACAGCAAGTATCAGATAAGAAGAAAACCAACAAGCAGAAATAATTAAGCCTTGATAATTCCAAACCATGAATATCAGGGCTTTTTTGTGCTGCAATCAGCAATTCGCTATGCCGCTGAAGAATTGAAAAATGCAATTGACTGACCGAGACCACCTAAATGATTTATTAACAGATACAAAAGCTCACATATTCTTATAATCATTTGATATTAGTAAATATGAGTCCCCCAAATGTTGAAAGCCACTTGTCTCCATTCTCGTCAATCAATACATCTGAAACTGTATTGGAAGGGATAATAGAATTCGATTTATCGTATTGAGCAAAATTAGTTCCATCGAAAGAAAGTAAACCTTCGCCATTTGTCGCCAGCCAGATTTTGTCGGCTCTTTCATCAATAGTGATATTCCAGATTGTACCATGTTGATATAAGCTTATATAACCTGCAGAATCTATTTTCACCAGAGAGCTCATATTATTTCTAGCTCCCGCACCAGCCCATATATTTCCATGGCTATCACCATTGATGCATGTGATATCATCATAAGGAATTTTAGAATTGGTATTGTTTAAATGGGTCCAATGTCCATTAGTAAATTTATCTATCCCTTTTCCAGTTGCAACCCAAACAGTTCCTTTATTGTCGGAGTATATACCATGCACATTATCCGATACCAATTCGGAATTGGAAGTTGAATATGTCGTCCAGTTCTGGCCATTGTATTTGATCAGTCCCTTAAATGTGCAAAACCAAACTTCTCCATTTTTGTCAACATAAATCTTATTAACAAGCTTTAATGGCGAATTAGTCGAATCAAACCTTACCCATTTTTTCCCATCGAATTTGACTATATAATCAAATGACTGAATCCAGACATTCCCTGATTTATCTGTATTCAAACCTATTGTCCAGGTCCTGTTATTTTTTCCTGCCAATTCAGGCACATTCATTCCGGAATAAATTTTCCAGTTTTCATTCGCTATACGAATGACTCCTCCGTCGGTGCAATACCAAATGGCGCCCTTGATATCCATTGATATGGATCTCGATAAATTTGAAGGGATCATAGAATTATTGAAGTCCCAGAGCTTCCAAATAATTCCTGTTTGTTTGTCTTCGGATATTTCCGGATGATTACTGGTATTTGTATTTATTACCGGCATTAATGGTGGAAATTTATCATTTATATACCTCACATTAAATTTTGACCCTTTGAATTCTAACTGGATAAAGGCATTATAAACCACAACATGATTATTTTGTTTTGCGGATGTCCAGCCTGTCATTTTATCAATCACTTCCTTAAATTTTTTGGAGGAGATAAAGGAATTATTATTTTGTATCCGGATACAGCATGGAGAACCGCTACTATCAATAATTACACTTATTTGAACTGTTCCTTCATATTCACCAGTATTAGTTTTTAATTCATTTTCAAAATAATCCTGGAGGGAACCATTATATTGAGGTGGTTGTTCTACCCTGATGAATATTTTATCGTGATTAGCACAATTATCATATGTCTGTCCCAAAACCTTCACGAATAAAAAGTGTAGAAGAATAAATGTTAATATACAACTGATTTTAAGTCGGCTCATTCTTAAGTGTTGATTCAGATATTTTTGTAATAACGGAAATGAAAATAATACAAATGGATGATAAACACTTTTTTTTTGCTCTTCAATTGCATTGGAAGGTCATTAACTATATTATAAGACGAATTTCATATCTTGTCCGTTTTATTACTATGAACAAAACACTATTCATTGTCGCTTTAGCTTTTGTTGTCCTTCTTACGGAATGCAGTAAATCAACTCCTGCGTCAGCACCCCCATCCTTTACTACCGGATATAATTTTTATATGGCTGGTACTTCAGGTGGCAAGGCGGTGTACTGGAAGAATGGAGTAGAGGTCGATCTTGCACCATCGGGAATCGCGCAGGCTATCACATTATCAGGTTCAGATGTTTATGTGGGCGGATATATAATTGACGGACAAAATATTGAAGCGACTTATTGGAAAAACGGACAGCAAATTCAATTAGAAAGTGCGGGTATTTCTCATGTTTTTGGAATTGCTCTTAATGGAACGGATGTCTATTGCGTAGGTGACTTGTTTGGACCTCAGGGCAACGGTCAGGATAGTGTAACTTACTGGGTGAATGGTGTCCGTATGCATTATTCTCCCCATTCTTACGGACAGGCAACTTCAATTATGTTTGCGGGATCTGAAATGTATGTGGGAGGCCAGGTTTGGGATTTGAGTGGAAATGATACCGCTGTGGTATGGAAAAATGGAGTACAGTACTGGTATGGTACACCTGGAGGCATTTACGCACTGGGATTAACTCCAACGGATACTGTTGCGGTGGGAAATTTAGGTACTTTACCCACTTACTGGACAAACAAAAATTTCTTTCAATTGGCTTCAGGCGGATATGGTACTTCTATTGCGATTTCTGGTTCTGACGTTTATATTGGTGGAGATACCTTAAATATTGCAGGAACAAATCAGGCAGTATTTTGGAAGAACAATATTATGGTCCCGCTCAAAAATCAATATCAATCCTCCACAGTGCTTGGTATGGCAGTTGCTGGCACAGATGTCTATGCAGTAGGTGATGTGTCAAATAATTCTAAATATATTCCGGTCTTCTGGAAAAACGGCACGATCTATAATTTAGCAGATAATGGAACAGTATATGCTGTTTGCGTCTGCCAATAGAATTTTTTAATCAGCCGCAGTTTTCACATCGTTTTATATCCTTTCCATCCAAAAAATGCGACAACTAAAAAGCAAAACATTGGAATGATATAGGCATTTGCTGTAGAATTTTCAGCCAGTTGTCCCATCAAATAAGGTATACAGGCCCCTCCGGCAATGGCCATGATAATAAAAGACGAGCCTTTTTTGGTATGATGACCCAGGTCCTTTACACCTAATGCAAAAATCGTTGGAAACATGATCGACATGAAGAAAAATACCGTCACCAGCGAATAAACTGAAATCAAACCTTTTCCCCAAACTACAATAACACAAAGTAAAAAATTAATGATCGCATATGTAAAAAGTAACCGGTGACTTGTTATTTTTTTCATCAAAGCTGTTCCTGCAAATCTCCCGATAGTAAATAATACTAAACAAAGTGAAAGTAAATAGGAGGCCTGAATATTCGATATGCTGCGAACGGCTTCACGGCAGTAATTTATGAAGAGTGCTGCTATGCCTACCTGGGCGCCTACATAAAAAAACTGAGCTAAGATCGCATTTACAAAATTGGCATGCCTGAATAATGGTTTTTTAATTTGACTGATATCCGAAGCCAATGTATCTTCTTCTATCTCGGGTAACGGCGTTTTTAGGAACAAACCAAACATGATAAGAACAATCGCCCCGATAATGAGGTAAACATATTGTACACTGGCCAGGTTTTTTGAACTTCCCGAGAAAAATAAATTGGCTCCGATAATAGGCCCTAAAAAGGAACCAACCCCATTAAAACTTTGCGACAAGTTCAACCTGAATTCAGAAGTTTCGGGTTTACCCAAAACCGTAATGTATGGATTGGCAGCTGTTTCAAGACAGGCCAGGCCGGAAGCAATAATAAACAATGACAATAAAAAGAAATTAAAACTCAGAAGATGAGCAGATGGAAAAAACAAAAAGGCACCGATTGCATAAAGTATCAATCCCAGCAGTATTCCTTTTTTATAGCCGAACCTGTTCATGAATAACCCTGCAGGATAGGCAACCAGGAAATAGGCTCCGAAATATGCTGCCTGAAGTAGGGTAGACCTTGACTTGGTAATATCAAGCATTTCCTGAAAATGCTTATTCAAAACATCTAACAGCCCATATGCCAGTCCCCACAGAAAAAAAAGACTGGTTACTAAAATCAGGGGGAATAAAAAACTGGCATTTTTAGCTACTACCGTATCTTTCATTTACCAGGTAAATTTCTTGTTGAAATCCTTAATAAATGTAAACTTTAATGATTAAAGTAATAGGATGAGGGGTTTCAGGTAAATTACTAAACTGACTTTGATATGAAATCAATATTTGATGAATCAACGACGGATGAATTGATTGGAAGAATCAGTATGCTCAATGAAAATAGCAAAGCGCAATGGGGTAAAATGGATGTTTATCAGATGATAAAACATTGTACCCTTTGGGAAGAAATGATTACAGGCAAAATGAAGACTAAACGAATGTTCCTTGGCCGCCTGTTCGGCAAAATGGCTTTAAAGAATATGATAAAAGATGAAAAGCCTGTGAAGCGTAATATGCCCACCGTTCCCGGATTCAATATCAAAGATCATGGAGAAGTTCTTTCTGAAAAAAATAAGTGGATTGCGTTGGTAAAAGAACACGCCCATTTCTCAAATACCGGTTTTATTCATCCCTTTTTTGGGAAAATGACAAAAGAACAAATTGGTCTTCTTGCTTATAAACACACCGACCATCATCTTCGGCAATTTAACTGTTAGAAATTTTTATGGACAATTATTTTGAAAACAAAGTAGTCTGGATAACCGGCGCCTCATCAGGGATTGGGGAAGCCCTTGCTTATGCCTTTTCCTTCCGCGGAGCAAAATTGATATTATCAAGCAGAAATTATGATGAACTTGATAGAGTCAGGCAAACCTGTCGTACACCTGAAAATGTAAAAATTCTTACACTGGATCTTTCCGACATTCCTTCATTGGAGGGTAAAACTTCTGAAGCCATTGCATGCTATGGACATATAGATATTATGATGCATAATGGTGGTATTTCCCAACGGTCGCTGGTTATAGAAACTGATCTGGAAGTGCACAGAAGGGTGATGGAGCTGGATTATTTTAGTTATGTGGCCATTACAAAAACGTTGTTGCCACATTTTACCGGCCGAAGATCCGGACATTTTGTAGTTACGAGCAGTATCATGGGAAAAATAGGTACTCCCATGCGGTCAGCGTATGCCGCTGCCAAGCACGCATTGCATGGTTTTTTTGATTGCCTGAGGGCGGAAATATCTTCCGATAACATCAAAGTGACCATTCTTACACCAGGCTATATCCGTACAAATATTTCATTGCATGCTCTTACAAAGGACGGAGCAAAACTTGGTGCCCGATCTAAAAATATTGACAACGGCCTTACCCCGGGAAAGGCGGCTGTTCAGATATTAAATGTTATTAAAAGAGGCTCCTTTGAATCCTATATTGGAAAATTCAGTGGAGAAAAGATTGTTCTCTGGCTCAACCGAATTGCACCAAATATGGTTATCAGGAAAGCCGTAAAACTTACTCCGAAGTAATTTAATTATGACAGGAATATTCCACCACAAAAATTCCTTTTTACATTATTGGAAAAATATCTGCTACCGTCTGAAGCAGTTATCAGCTGCATCAATACCGAAATAAATCCTACAGGTTTAATATTCTCATAGCCTATATGCATCCGTTCATTATGGATGTACAATATTATTTTACCTGTAAGTTTTTTTCTTGAATTGTCGGCCGTAAAATCGAATCAACGCTCTCCATTACCGAAAGAACTTCAGGGTCCTTGCAGGATATATTATACTTATAAATTTTTCCTTCATTAAATAAGAATGAAGTTTTTATATTTTTCATCTTACCTGCAATGTAAAACCGATTTCTAAATCAAAAAAGGTTAAATCACCCTATTTTTTATGAGGGAACTTCAAAAAAAAGGCGACCACTATGTGATCACCCTTTATATTATTTAAATAAATAGTATTAGCATATCAGTAACTCAGGCCAAATCCAAATTTATACAGTGGATTTTTTGTGTCATAGGGAACATCCTCTTTTTGATTGCGGACGGCTTCCATTGAAGATGGTAATTCGATGGGCAAGTGTCCCCCTGGTTTATACTTTCCAAATACCACATCGAGTAAGGCTGCGTCGCTCGCACCATAATTGGCGATCAGTGCTTTTGAATACTGACTGATTTCGGGAATAACGGCCGGACGATCCAGATTGATATCGACAACCGTTGGAACTGTTTTTAACAATGTCAGAATATCATCCAGTTCCTTTCCTTTAAAATCCAGATCCCCGAAATGAAACATCTGAGCAATGGGATTTGAATTGGGAATTGGATAGTGAGGGGTCTGTAAACGTATGATCGCAATATCCGCCTGTTCTGGTTTTTCAACGACTGTACCATATTGTGCGGCAACATTCGGATCGATATTCTTAATGTAAATTTTTAGTTTGCCTGTTTTTAAAGGAAGAACATGTGCGCTATTTTTTAACAGGGTGAGTGAACGCCTCTGCGCATCTTCCGCCGCTTTTTTGAATTCAGCTTTTCCAACAATGGCAGATGCTTTTGTGACATCAACGAATGGATCATCGAATGAGCCAAGTTCAAATTTTAACCTGAGCAAACGTGTTACCGATTGATTGATTCTATCTTCACTGATTTTATTTTCCTTTACGAGTTTAACAATCAGATAAGGTAAACTTTCACCTCCCAGCTGATCTACTCCTGCATCGATGATTTTCTGTACCCTTTCTTCCTGGCTAAGTTTCTCCACGCCCCATGCTCTTGCAGGGAAATCGATGGGTCCAATTTTCGCATCGGTAACCAGACCCCAGTCAGTACATACAACCCCGTCATAATGAAATTTGTTACGTAACAAACCAGTGATTATCTCTTTATTGTAAGAAAAGCCAACCTCTTCATATCCCTTCTGACCCATGGGTACTCCGTAATATGGCATGATCGCCGCCGTATGTTCTTTAAAGGCTGCTTCAAAAGGAATTAAATGATAATTGAAATTGTTGCCCGGATAAACCTGTCCTTTCTGGAAATTAAAATGCGGATCAAGACCTTCTTTCTGTGGACCGCCACCAGGGAAATGCTTGGTCATTGTAGCTACACTTTTAGCATCCAGTTTTTTACCTTGGAAGCCCTTGATATAAGCAGTGGTCATTTTGGATGAAAGGGTCGCATCTTCTCCGAAAGTGCCTGAAATACGTGGCCAGCGAGGTTCTGTAGTCAGATCAACCTGCGGATGCAATGCCTGTCTTATTCCAACGGCCAAATATTCCTGCCTGCAATCATCGGCAAACTGTTCCATTACTTTTTCATCTCCAATGGCTGCGAGTCCGAGTGGTTCAGGCCACTGTGAAAATGAATTTGCAGTCATGGCGAAAATACTGGAACTAAAATGATTGCGGGGATCCGATGCGATCGTCAGAGGAATGCCAAGCCTCGTTTTTTCAGCAAACTTTTGCATGCCATTATACCAGATAGCAAGTGTATCCGGAGAGGGTACAGCAAAGAGATTAAAATGATTGATATGCTGTTCAGTAATCGGTTTCAGTGCATTCGCTACAAATGCATCAAACATGCCCTTACCTGGTTTATCTTCAATCGTACCATCTGCATTCACTTTTGCCGGCACATAAAACATCATACCGGCTTTCTCTTCCAGTGTCATTTGTTTGAGCAGGTCTTTTATTCTGGCTTCAATGGGTTGCCTGGCATCTTCATAAACATCAAGCTTCCCGTTTTTATTCAGGTCCCTGAAAATATAACCATCAATGTCTTCTATAATGGAGGATTCAGATAATACATTTTCCGGCAAAATATTCCCGACAGATCTCCTATGAAAGGAAAGAATGAAAATGAACAGGAAAAGACTTCCTGCATAGATGAAGAGCTTTTTCAATGACATGATGTGTTTATTTATTAAAAATTAATAAATAAAGGTATGTAGATTTTATGTACATTTATTAATATTTAATAAATAAATATTATCTCATTTTAATTGAATGAAAAGTCTATCAGAATTACAGGAGTTTTTTAAAGACGGATACCTGCATTATCTGCCACATATCAGTATCGACTGTGCCATATTTGGTTATCACGAAGGAGAGCTAAAAATACTTCTGGTAAAAAATAAGATCATTCCCCATTGGTGTCTGCCAGGTGGTTTTATTAAAAGAGAAGAAGGGCTGGATGAAGCAGCAGGAAGGATTAGCAAAGAGCGAACAGGCATAAAAAACCTTTTTTTAAAGCAATTCAAAACGTTTGGAGACCCCGACAGGAACGGATACAGGAGTTTTAACAAAGACCGGTTTTTCAAGCTGACAGGTATAAATATTCATGCTAACAGCTGGTTACTGGACAGGACAGCTTCTATAGGTTTTTATGCTATAACGGACATTTCGCATGCCTCACCCGAGGCCGATATTCTATCAAGTGAATGTGCATGGTTTCCGATAGACAATCTCCCAAAGCTTGCTTTTGATCATGATGAAATGGTTAAAGAGGCTTTGCTAACTATGCGGGTACATTTGTATCATTATCCGATCGGGAAAAATATGCTGGGAGAAAAATTTACGCTGAAAGAAATACAGTTGTTCTATGAAACCATGCTTGGTAAAAAATTGAATGCGAGTAATTTCCCCAATAAATTAATTTCACTGGGATTATTGGAAAAGCTGGATGAGAAAAAGAGTATTGGCGCGCACAGGTCACCTACTTTTTACAAATTTAACTCCAAAGTTTATGGCCGTGCCTTGAAGGATGGTTTAGTGCTGGCTTAAATAAAGGTCTGGCAAACCGTAAGAACCTGATCTGCTACCGTACAGTTCACATACTGAAACCGGTCATTTGGAATTAGTTGCGAATTTTAATTTTATGATTATCAACTTCATATAATTCTGGCATTTTCTGTGCTTGAATAATTAGCCCAGAGGTATACTCATCCCTTATATCACAGATCTATGTTTATTAACTATTTCAAAACCGCATGGCGAAATCTGAAGAATAACAAACTGTATAGTTTCGTCAATATCATTGGCCTTACAATTGGCATTGCCTGTTGCATACTCATCGGCTTATATGTCGGCCATGAATGGAGCTATGACCGGTTCCATTCGAATGCGGGTAGGATAGTGCGCATAACAATGGAATACAGTAATGGAGGTACTGTCGGGAAATATGCGCAGACGGGTACCAAAGTAGGACCCCAGCTGAAAAGAACATTTCCATCTGTAGATGCATTTGTGAGAACATTCAAATATCCCCGCGTAATTAATTACCGCAATAAAGTTTTCAACGAGAAGAATTTTTTATATGCAGACAGCGATTTCTTCCGGGTATTTTCTTTCAGATTAGTGAAAGGTAATCCTGCCTCAGTTTTGAATGCACCGCATAAGCTGGTGATCACAGAAAGCATGGCAAATAAATATTTTGGTAAAGAAGATCCGGTTGGGAAAACACTGATTATTGCCAACAGTGACAACTATATTGTCACCGGTATTGTTCAGGATGCCCCCACGAACTCACAAATGAATTTCGATTTTTTAGGATCATTTACAAGTCTCGATGATTCAAAAACAGAAGACTGGTGGACAGCCAATGATATTACTTACCTGCTATTAAACCGGGCTGATCAGACACCACAGTTGCAGCAACAGGTTGCATCTTATATGAAAAATCCGAATGTGCGAAAAGAAGCGCGTTTGGAGGGGAGTGACTATCTTACCTATCACCTGGAACCCTTGAAAGAAGTGCATCTCTATTCTACTCTTGACGGATTCGAGCCCAACGGAAATATTACTTATATCTATATCATGGGAGCTATTGCAGTTCTCATACTGGTGATCGCGTGTGCGAATTATACCAACCTGGCAACAGCACAATCTGCCGGAAGGAGCGGCGAAATTGGTATCCGGAAAGTGTTGGGTGCAGGGCGGACCCAGCTATTCACCCAGCATATGGGAGAATCCGGACTGCTCAGTTTTATCGCCATGTTGCTTGCAATAGGTCTCAGTATAATACTTTTGCCCGTATTCAATCAGCTTTCCGGTAAATCATTTACATCCGATCTTTTCTTCCAACCGGTCAGTTTGATTTCATTATTATTGCTGGGGCTGATCACAAGCCATCTTGCCGGCTTCTATCCGGCCTTTGTATTATCCAATGCAAACCTCGCAGGCATTTTAAAATCAGGATTCAGCTTTACTTCTTCCGGCGGTGGACTGAGAAAGTCTCTGATCATTTTACAATTTGTAATTTCTGTTTTTCTGATCATCTCCACGATCATTATCATGCAACAACTCTCGTATATACAGCATAAAAAATTAGGATTCGATAGGGATCATATTGTGGTTTTGCCTGTAGATTATCAAATGCACCGGAATTATGATGCCATCAAAAAAGCCATCAGCCTTAACCCACATATCATTTCTGTCGCCGGAGCAAATCAAAATCCCACTTTTGTTCACTGGGGAGACGGAATACAAGTCGACAATGGTAAAGAGAAAAAAAGCCTTCCGGTCAATTGCATTCCGGCCGACATGGATTTTGTGAGAACGATGGGAATGCAGCTCATCGCTGGTACGGACTTTAGTATGGCGGACATGAAAGGGATGGATACATCTGATAATAATAAGAATTATCGCTACACCTATATTTTGAATGAATCAGCAGTCAGAGCGATCGGATGGAATCCTCAGGAAGCAATAGGTAAAACGATTCAAAAAGATTTGCCGGGAAATGTAAAAGCTGTAGTAAAGGATTTTCATTTTTCTTCTTTACACCAGCCGATCAGTCCGCTCATTATTTTCCTCGACACACAGTATACCAGCCAGCTGTTTGTTAAGATTTCAAGTGAAGATATTGCGGGCACATTGAATTACTTGCAGACGGTTTGGAAGGAAAGAGTACCTTATCGTCCATTTGAATATCATTTCCTTGATGAGGATTACAATGCTTTATATAAAGTAGAAATGCGTACCAGCAAGCTGTTCGGATATTTTTCAACCGCGGCGATCCTGCTGGCTTGCCTTGGATTATTTGCACTCGCTGCATTCACCACTGTACAGCGAACCAAAGAAATCGGTATTCGCAAGGTGCTGGGAGCATCTATATTAAACATAGCCGGACTTTTATCCTACGATTTTCTTAAACTGGTACTGATTGCTGAAATCCTCGCATTTCCTCTGGCATGGTGGGGTATGCATCGTTGGCTGCAGGATTTTGCTTACAGAATAAATATCAATGCATGGGTTTTTGTATCGGCAGGTTTGCTGGCTATAGTTATCGCTATGATCACGATCAGCTTTCAGGCGATCAAGGCAGCACTCTCGAATCCTGTTGAGAGTTTGAGATCAACTTAAACTTTCTACTTTCACCTTTCGTTAATTGTCGGTGGAGGAATGATTCCACACATCCGTAAATAAACCACCATCTGCCCGTAATGCTCATTGGCATGAGTTAAACCATAAAATGCAAGGTCGAGCTTCGGTAGTTTCCTTCCCCTGAATTCAATCATATCCATTGCATTTTTCTCAGTAAGCATGGATACGGCTTTGTGCCCTTCATCAAAAGAACTTTTCAAATATTTTATAACATCATTTTTCGTCTTTATACTTGCAGGTCCATTTACATCCTGAATATCATTACGGACCGAATCACCGGTAATGGCGCTCCAGATAAGAATATTGTCGGTCGCCAGGTGCATGATTTGCCCTGCAAATGTTCGTACTCCTTTAAAGTTGCTGTTTTTTATTTGAAGATTCTCGGGTGTAAAATAGAACCTGTCTTCAGGCATGGCCTGTGCACTTGTAAGAATATCATTTTCAATTTTATTGAATAGTCTTTCAACAGCAATTGAAAACTTAGCTGGTTGTTGCCCGGAACATACACTAAGTAAAGCAAACGACAAAATGATTGTGACCGAAAAGGTCTTGTGATGAAATGACATAATCGGGTAATTTTTGATTTTTTTATTGTGCCTTTATCCATTCATAATGACCATTCTGGCTAACACTGATTTTTGTAACCTTTCCATTTTCAATTATGAATTCACAATTGGCATCCAGTATATTTTTGAATTGAAATTTTGTTTCAGACTGAAAGACAATTGGAAATAGTTCCGACTCAGAAACTTTTGCAAATAATTGATTATCCTTTTTCACCATAGTAATCGTTCTGCTTTTGTTAATAGTCAGGTTGTAAACACCAACATATTTATCAAGGGTTTTCGCATCGACTTTTACATCAGTTTGTAAAGATTTACCTAAGACAATACTGGAAATATTAACTGATAACTCATCTATAGGTGCAGATCCGCAATTGCATAGAATAGCAATAAAAATATCTTCAGCCGGGAAATAAATTTCGTTGGTTATAAACCCAGGTATACCGCCTGCATGCGCAATGGATTTAACACCATTGGATGTTTTCAGAAACCAGCCATAACCATAGCCGGTTGCTGTTCCATCCTTCAACTGATAAGAAGTAAATGCTTTTTGCAAAGATTCCTTTTTCAATATCTGGTAGGAATATAATCCTTTATGCCACTTAAATAAATCATCAACATTGGAAATTAATCCACCGGCAGCATATTCAATTGTAGGACTCCAGTAATCTTCATTTTTGTAAACCGTATCATCTTTCTGATAACCATTTACTCGTTCTGGAATTATAATGCCTGCACTGTCAAAATATGTGTGGGTCAATCCAAGGGGTTTGAGAATATTATCCTGCATATAATCCTGATAGCGTTTGCCCGAAACTTTCTCAATAATATAGCCTAACAAATAGTATCCTGAATTGCTGTAAGAGAATTTAGTGCCCGGTTCAAATTCCAGGGCATAATTTTTAAAACTATCAATAAGTTGTTTAGGCCTGTAATCCAATCTTTCCATATAAGGATTTGGATAATCGATCTGCATATAATCCCTGATACCTGATGTATGCGTCAACAAATTTTGTATTGTTACTGTATAACCTTTTGAAGGAAAATCCGGAATGAATTTCTGGAGGCTGTCATGGAGGGAAACCTTACCCTGTTCAACCAATTGCAGAATGGCCACAGCAGTAAACTGCTTTGTGATGGAAGCCAGATTAAAAACCATATCAGGATTAATAGCAACATTCAACTCCAGGTTGGCGCTTCCGTATGCCTTTCTATAAATTATCTGACTTTGTTTTGCAACCAACACTTCACAACCTGGCTGGGATTGATTGAACTGCTTTGACAGAAGTTCATCGATTTTATTTTGAAATGGATTGTCCTGAGCATGGGATGATATGACAATAAATAAATAAAAAATTAAATAAATGAGTGATTTATACATTTCTTATTTTGATTGCAGTCAGATAAAATGTCACAATTGCAATATTCAACCTGGCACCCGGGTTTTAATAAGGAGCAAGGGGAATGTCATAAGCAGAGTTAAAAGTTTTGGAAATAGTTATTGTATCATCCATTTTTGTTACTAATGAATCTGTCATCGTTCTTCTATACCAGCCCGAATCGAGTAAATATGTCGAGCTTATATGGTAATCAAAAGTATTTAGAGCGTCAGGAAGATAACGTGTCAAGATCGAAGTATCAATACTTGTACCTATAAATAAATTTCGGAGATAAAGTTCACCGTAATATGTACTGATGTCAAGATATAATGTGTCGTAAGGATTTGAAAGAACTTTTAAATTTATGCGCGCGTAATTTAATTCCCTTGCCCTTAATGCAACATTTCTTAACAGGTGTGAATAATTAAAAGGATATAAAGGATGGACAACATCGACAACATAATTATTTTGACTTGTATAGCCGCCATAAACCACATTGCCAACGGCTAATGCATAGTCAATACTTTGTCCTTCTGCAGAATAATTTAGTTAAAAGTTTCCATCGATGTCTGAAATTGCCGAATCTAGAGGTCCGAAATCATAATAAACTCCATAGAAATTTGAATGTGCACCATAGAGGTAAATGGTAACATCAGACAACCTTTTATTTTTAACCGAGTCTATAACAAATCCATTCGCCTGAATTATCTGTCCTTTGGCAACATCCTTTCTGCATGCTGTTAATAATACTAACATCAAAAAAACAAAGAGTATTATTAATTCATACTGTTTCATACATGTGGCAGCCAGTTCTCAAATGTATGTTATAAGGCGCACTTAGTGCGTCATTACCCAAAACTTGATTACCCCATATTATACCGGTTTAACTTTTTATTAATTGATTTCTCAGGATCCCTATCTTTTAATAAAATCGGAATCAATACAAAGAACCCGGTCATTTGGACTGGCAAGAGTCATGAACGCATACACTACATCTGATTCAACAATATGATGAAAAAACTAAGGGTTAATACTTAGCCTGTATATTTTGAAAACGAACAGCTCGCGAATAGTGATAAACTCAGAATTATTATTAGTTTTAATACTGACAGAAGCTAACTGAACTGAATATCCCTTAAACCAAAATGACCAGCTGATGATCCGATCTATAGTTGCCTGTATAATCCTTATTGTATTATTGGAAGGTTGCGGATTCAACGGTTCTGTATTCGGCACCTGGAAAAACCATAATATTAGCCGGGATAAAAGAACGGAAATTGATATTCTGAACCGGAAACTGATCAACAGCATTAAGTTTAACGATGTTGTTGCTGTAAAATCAATCTTGTCAGACACATTAAAAAAAATCGCAGGAAACAAAATCGATTCACTCATCAGCAGGATAAGTCCTCTTTTCACATCAGATCAGTTTTCCATCCTGGATGAATACAATGTGCATAACCTTGTTTCTGGTATTTCAGTTTCTTTAAAGGCAAATTCGAAAACGGATGATGATTATACATTAACTTATAATGCCTTGAACAGGGAAACCTACGCTTCCTTACTCCTGGTGAATGATCCGACAGGAGAAGTACTCGTTACGGTGGTATATGGAAATTATGATGGGAATTGGGAGATTAATATCTTACAGGTCGGGCAATACAGATATTACTATAAAAATGCAATGGATTATTACAGGCTGGCTAAATTGAATTATGAAAAGGGATATTTTATTGATGCGGCAGATAATTTGTTAATAGCAAATCAATGTCTCAAACCCGCAAAGGAAATCTTCAAGTATAAAAAGGAGGAGGAGGTGAAGGCATTTTATGATAAAGTGATGAAAGAAACATTGTCAAAGTACAATTTGCCGTTAACACTCGATAATATTCCCAGCAAACCGAAAGTATTTAGTGTCTATCCTCAGCTGAAAGAAGGAGGGTATTACAATACATTCAGATATTTATCATCAATCAACATGAACGACAGCATTGCGCTGGAGAAAGAGAATAAAAAGGTCCAGATAGAAGTGAGGAAGATTTTTACCGGGGTCGGAATCTATAAAAGAATAACCTTATACCAGGTTTTCAATGAAATGCCCGATGGCAACAATCCGATCAAATATTATGGATTCGTTGACCGGGGAAACATGCGAACGGCGACCTATTAGTTACAGATCAATTATGAATAAATCCACAGGTTATCTTGCTCCTAAAAGTCATTACCAGATTCTGGATGGTTTACGCGGCGTGGCTTCTGTGCTGGTGATTATTTTCCATGTATTAGAAACCTTTACAGGTGGCAACCGCTTTATCCAGATTATCAATCACGGATACCTGGCCGTTGATTTTTTCTTTTTGTTGTCGGGCTTTGTGGTGGCTTATGCCTATGACGATCGCTGGGGCAAATTAACTCAGTGGGATTTTTACAAACGCCGCCTGATACGACTTCAGCCGATGGTTGTAATGGGTTCTATCATAGGCGCAGCCTTTTTTTACTTTCAGGTCAGTCCCGCATTCCCATTCATTGCCGGAACAACTATATGGGAAATGCTGTTGTTAATGCTCATAGGCAGCACACTGATTCCAGTTCCCATTTCAATGGATATAAGGGGCTGGCAGGAGATGCACCCCCTCAATGGGCCGGCATGGTCTTTATTTTTTGAATATATCGCTAATATCCTTTACGCCGTTATTGTGCGCCGGTTCTCAAAACTGCTCCTGTCAATTTTTGTATCTCTTGCTGCTTGTATGATGATCGCTTATTTAGTCACCGGGACTCAGGGAGATCTGATTGGCGGATGGTCACTGAATGAAGAACAACTTTTTGTCGGGTTTACCAGAGTTCTTTATCCTTTTTTCGCCGGCGTTCTGCTTTCCCGTGTTGGCAAACTCATCCATATTAAAAATGCGTTTTGGTGGTGCAGTGTTCTTATTATTATTTCTTTTAGCATCCCCCGTATTGGAGATGAGCATCATGTTTGGATGAATGGTATTTATGATGCCTTCTCTGTGATTATTATTTTCCCGCTGATTGTATCAATGGGTGCTGGGGGAACGCTGCATAGTATTAAATCCACCAGGATATGTAAATTTTTTGGTGATATTTCTTACCCGCTCTATATCACACATTATCCGCTTATTTATTTATTCACTGCCTGGGTGGTTAATAACAAGATACCGCTTGGCGCCCAGGGGCTGCTGGTAGGATTCCTGTTAGTGATAGTAAGTATAATCATAGCATATGGCTGCCTTAAGTTATATGACGAACCTGTGCGGGCATGGTTGACAAAAAAGTATTTGATGAAGAAATGACCTAACTTCTAAAATACTCAACCTTTTTTTATTTCCCTTGTAATATCTACACCCCTTTCCGTGAACACAGCTTCTTTACAAAAACCTCAATTGTATGAATACTTTGAAACCAGTGACCCTTGATCATCCCAAAATGAAAGTGGAAGTATGGAGCGATATTATGTGTCCCTTCTGTTATATTGGCAAGCGGAATTATGAGTCGGCACTCAGCGGGTTTGAGGAGAAAGACAATGTAGAAATTGAATGGCACAGTTTCCAGCTCGATCCGACGATTCCTAAAAGCAGTGCGGTGAAAGAAAATGTATATCAATACCTGGCCGATAAAAAACGTATCAGCTATGAGCAGTCCGCCAAAATGCACGAGCGCGTAATCCAAATGGCGAAGGATGCCGGACTGGATTATCGTTTTGATAAAGCAATCGTGGCCAATTCTTTTGATGCCCACAGGTTGATCCAGCTGGCCAAAGAAAAAGGTTTGGGCGATGCCGCTGAGGAAAGATTATTTCGGGCCTATTTCACCGAAGGCAAAGACTTTGGAGATCATGAAACACTTATATCGATCGGAAAAGAAATAGGGCTTAATGAAGAGGATATCAAAGAAGCGCTGCTCAGTGATATGTATGCTGAAAAAGTGGAGCAGGATATTCAGGAAGCATCTGACATCGGCATACAGGGTGTTCCCTTTTTTGTATTCGACCGTAAGTATGCAGTTTCCGGCGCCCAACCACCCGAACATTTTCTTCAGGCTTTGAATCAATCCTTTGGAGAATGGAAAAAAGATAAACCTCTTATTGTGGAAGAAGGCGCAGTATGTAAGCCGGGTGAAGATTGCTTATAAAAAATAATACTATTATGAAATATAACCTGCTGGGAAAAACGGGACTCAAAGTTTCAGAACTCTGCATGGGCACCATGACATTTGGTGGAAAGGGTTATTTCAAACCGATAGGCACCCTGGGACAGGAACCTATTGACGCCCTGATGAAACGTGCCATCGACGATGGTATTAATTTCATCGATACGGCCAACGTTTATTCAGAAGGATTGAGTGAAGAGCTAACGGGGAAATCCATTCGCAATCTCGGTCTGCATCGCGAAGAACTCGTACTCGCCACGAAAGTGCGTGGAAAGATGGGGGATGGCCCCAACGATAGTGGACTGACCAGAAAACATATAATTTGGCAGGCAGAAGCAAGTCTTCGCCGGCTTCAGGTAGATTATATCGATTTGTACCAGATCCATAGTTATGACCCATTAACCCCTTTCGAAGAAACACTTTCCGCTATGGACGATCTCATCCATTCTGGAAAAGTGCGATATATTGGTGCCAGCAATTTATCCGCCTGGCAACTTATGAAAGCTTTATCAATCAGTGAATATCATCGTATCGCAAAGTTTGTATCGCTTCAGGCATATTATACGATCGCCGGTCGTGACCTGGAAAGAGAACTCCTGCCCCTGCTCAAAGATCAGCATGTCGGACTCATGGTATGGTCGCCCCTGGCCGGAGGGTTGCTAAGTGGAAAGTATAATCGCAACAAAGAAAAAGATGCTGAGGGCCGGCGTGTCAATTTCGATTTTCCTCCGGTAAACAGGGAACGCGCTTTTGATATCATTGATGAATTACAACGCATGGCGACAGCGAAAAATACGACTGTTGCAGGACTCGCACTAGCTTGGTTGCTTCATCAGCCGGCTGTGACAACAGTAATCATCGGCGCCAATAAAATGGAACAGTTGGAAGACAATTTAAAATCTGTCGACCTGAAATTTAGTTCTGATGAATTGGAAAAGCTGGATAAGATCAGCAGGCTGCCTGCAGAATATCCTGGCTGGATGCTGGAACGCACAGGCGGGGACAGGAAAATATAATTGCCATACCCACTGCCAGGCAACATTAAGGATTCATTCTATTAAAAAATTCAGCGATAGATTCATTATTTGCATTTGCCCTTCCTTCACTCATTCCGAAAGTGAGTTCTGTTTTTCCTTCTTTCATTTGCCGGAATACGGATTCCACAAAATCGCCGACTGGTGGATGTGCATCGTGTATACCCTTGCCACCAAGATCTGTATTCAAAGCAGGTGGTATCATTTCTATGACTTCTATATCGGTTGATTTCAGGCTATGTCGTAAAGAAAGTGTGAATGAACGCAGAAATGCTTTTGTAGCACAATAAACGGGAACTTTTGAAAATGGAACAAATGCCAACCCTGATGTAACGTTAATTATAGTGTTTAATGATTTTAAATTCATAAACAGCTTCATTAAATGAATGGGTGCTAAAATATTAATATTAATTTCTTCATTTGCTTTTTGGTAAAATTCATTGTCTGAAATGCTCATCCAATTTTGAATGCCTGCATTATTTACAAGAACATTCAAATCACCATGGTTTTCCGAAATCCAATTATACAGGCCAATACGGTCTGCTTCGACTGATAAATCGCATTTTTTTTTAATTAGGGAAGGAAATTTATCTGAAGCTTCTTTTAATGCCGACTCACGTCTTCCACAAATGATAACCGTATTGTTTTCCTTAATAAATCTTTCGGTGAGTCCGAGACCGATACCAGTTCCCCCGCCGGTAATCAAAATTTTGTTTCCTGATAATTTCATAACTTATTCTTTAAGTATGTTTCCTGAAATCATACCACAGTGTTACAGAAAAAACACGGGTAAGAGAAAGCTCAAATAACAGCGTTGAGAAAGAGATGAAGAAGATACCAAAATTGTATTTCGAACTTGGTTTCATGAAGCATTATTATAATAAATGTACATCATTCGCACTTTCTTCCTGTATCACAAGCGAACATATTGAGTATCAAAACCGCTCGTCCGAAACGAAAGGATTTGATTTATATGGCTGATTAATAATCCTTTAGAATTCTGGCATTTGCTTAGCAATACATGCCGGAACTTCCACCTTTCAAATTGAATGTGAATCATGTTTAAAAGCTATTTCAAAACGGCGATCAGAAATCTTCTCCATAGCAAAGTATATTCTTTTATCAATATTACCGGGTTGAGCATAGGACTGGCATGTGCCATGCTCATCATCCTATATGTGAAAGACGAGGTTAGTTATGATCGTTTTCATAAAAACGCAAAGCAAATTTATTTGGTAGCAGTGAAGGGTCATTTTAGTCGTGGTCCAAATAACTTCGTGAACTTCATGAGTGTTTCTGGTTATCTGCAGGGCCCGAAGTTCAAAGCAGCTATTCCTGAAATTCAGGGCTTTGTACGTTATCAGGGTTATCATGTTGACATGAAGAGTGGTACGAATATAATATCCCAGGGAGTAACATATGTTGATTCGAATTTCTTTTCCATGTTTTCTTTCCCATTGTTAAGAGGCAATCCGAAAACGGCTTTGCTTAACCCCCATTCAATTGTTCTTTCGGAACAAATGGCAAAAAAGCAATTTGGCAGCACAGATGTTCTGGGTAAGACGATTCTCATTAAGAATAACGAGGAATTTCAACCTTATACTGTAACAGGAATTTCAAAAACATGTCCTCAGAATTCGTCAATAAAATTTGAAGTTTTATTGCCTATCAGGGTTTCTGCTGAAGAGGAGTCAAAAACCGATAATTGGTCCAGTTTCTTCCTGGGCACATTTATAATGCTATCTCCTGATGCAAATATAAAATCTGTAGAGTCTAAGATGCAAAAAACCTATGAGGCTGATGCAGCAGATATGATTAAGAAGAATCAGAATAATCCTTTATCAGATATTACATATATACTACAGCCGCTTACCGATATACATTTAAATAAAGAAATTCCAAATCAGCTTTCAGATGTGAGCAATCCTGTTTATTCTTATATCCTTTCCGGCATTGCATTACTTATTTTGCTGATTGCCTGCATCAATTTCATCAACCTTACAGTGGCACGTTCATTAAACCGTGCAAAGGAAATAGGTATTCGGAAAATTTCGGGAGGACATAGAAAGCAACTCATAGTACAGTTTATGGGCGAATCATTTCTTTTATGTTTTATAGCTTTTGGATTTGCACTCATACTAGCCAAGGGGTTATTGCCAATATTCAGTGAACTCTCAAATAAAGCGCTGGAGCTTTCCTATTTGCTGGATTATAAATTGATCATCAGCTATATCGCTCTGTTCCTGATAACCGGATTTCTGGCAGGTCTGTATCCCGCGCTGGTGTTATCAAAGTATAATCCAGCACAAACACTTTATGGCAGATTTCAATTCGCAGGGAAAAATTATCTTCAGAAATCATTGGTTGTTCTTCAGTTCTCTTTCGCTTCATTCCTGATCATGGCTACTATTACAATCTTCTCACAATTCAACTTTTTAACCACGGAAAAATTAGGTTATGATGACAGCAACCTGGTTTTAGTGGAGAAAATGGACTTAAAACAGAACGAAGCCGCATTATTCAGGCAGGAACTTCTAAAGTATCCTGGCATTGTTAATATGACGGCTAAAAACAGATGGTATACGGGTACCACAGGAAAAATAAATGGCGACAAGGATATAGAATTTTCGTTTGAAACAATTGACGAATCTTACCTGCCCTTATTGAAAGTCCCGATTGTTAAAGGACGAAATTTTTCTGCCAATCAAATTTCGGATTCAGGACATTCCGTGATAGTAAATGAATCTTTTGCTAAAAAGGCAGGCTGGAAAAATCCATTAGGACAGCCAATTGAATTCTGGTCTAAAAAATTTGTGGTTATTGGTGTTGTAAAAGACTTTCATGTTGAACCCTTAAATGTTGAAATATCTCCGAAAATCTTTGTGGACTGGCCTCCTTTTTCAATGGGAGTTGCCTATATAAAAATTCAACCGGATAATAAACAGGCGAGCCTGCAGCATATTGCAAAAGTATTCAGGACATTATTTCCCAACAGTCCTTACAGTTACACTTTTAAGGATCTTGAAAACCAAAAAAATTATGAATCAGAAGCAAGGTGGAAACAGATTATGTTATTCGGCGCCTTGTTAACCATTTTAGTTTCCTGCGTTGGTCTCTTCGGATTATCGGTATTTTCAGCTGAAAAGCGTACTAAAGAAATCGGAATCCGAAAAGTTCTGGGTGCCTCAGTTCAAAGAATCATCTCTATTCTATCGAAAGATTTTTTAATCCTGGTGGTTATTGCACTCCTGATATCCATTCCATTAACCTGGATTGCAGCCAACAAATGGCTGCAAAATTATCCTTACAGGATTTCACTCAGCTGGTCGATTTTCGCAGCTGGTTCAATATTGGTAATAATCATTGCTATTGCAACCATAAGTTTCCAGGCTATTAAAGCGGCGATTACGAACCCTGTAAATAGCCTTCGTTCTGAATGACTTTCCTGTTAAATCTACTTCTGTAAATTTATCATTTGCCATGTCTGACCGGCTGGAATGAATTCAGATTGAAAAAGAGTAGCAGCATAAGAAATCTACGCTATTATCTGCAGCCCTCAAATTGTAAGAGATTTCTTAGGCCTTATTAACATCTGCTTTACCAGCCCCCGCAATAACAAAAGCAATTCCACTATAGGCAAGAGCTAAAAATGCACTGGTAATTTGATCCTCAAGGTCTGCAAATGAAGAAGTCATCACTCCTGGGACATGTATTGTGATAAACCATATTAAAATTATTATTCCCAAGGTGGTGACAATTAACCGGGTTTTGATTTTCAAAATAATTGAAATGCCTGATCCAAGTAAACCTATACCGGCAAGATAAGTCCAGAATATAGGGTAAGGTATCCATGTCGGAACCATCGTTGATACATCTTTTGCAAACTTAAAATGAAGAATACTGAAACTGATGATAGGTATGGCATACAGGATGGATCCAAGGGTCATGAACCTTCCTCCAAACCTGTTAAAGGAATTTTCTATTTCATCTGAAAAGCAGGCAGCAATAATTAATGCCCCGGCAACTAAAGACAATTCCTTTTCTGCATTCTCCCATTCCGCCAATTGTAAATGATTTGGATTACCCATAAATTGATAAGGAATATAGAGAAAACAAAATATCAGCAGAAGCAAACATCCAAACAGGAAAGAAACCGTCCTGATCTTTTTATTAAAAACAATATATACGCCAACAAAAATGAAAATCGCTCCGGTGATATAATGAAGTATGGAAGCACCCGGAGTCAGGAAATGCAGGGGAGGTAATAAATAATAAGGATAGGCATTAAAATAAATTGCCGGCATTCCTGTCCCGATTAAAGATATACCATAAAAAATGCGGCCTGTGTTGGAAAGATTTCTCATAAAGAGCAGATGGTTTTGAAAACATTACTGGATCATTTGTTTTTCATTGCTTTTATAATTTTATTAGTACGCCGGTCTGCCCTGGAATTCTGCAATGAGATAACTGCCCATATTGCTGCGGGAATCCAACCTATAAGTGTAATCTGTAAAATCAAACAAATAATTCCGGTTAATATTCTCCCGCGAAGAAAAAATGACAGAAATGGAAAAAATATTGCAATAAGTGTCATAAAATAATTGCAGTAATAAATTTAGAATTTATTTCCCGGGTATGAAGTTAATCTTGGAATCCATCGCAGATAACTTAATTAAAACATTTATTTTATCGCACCAAACGCAGCAAAGCAGGAGTTCTTATGTAAAATTTCTATCGTGCTGAATCCAACTTTCGCAAGCAATGCAAGCTGATAATTTAATGATCGGGGAGTATCTTCATAATGTACATAATCCAATACTTTCTGACGATATTCGGGACCTCCCAGCGTCTCTAAATAGCGGCTATATTCATCCTCAAATAGTTTTTTGATAATTTCGGAATGATGGCTGATCAGATCAGACACCCAAAAACTGCCTCCTGGTTTTAGTGCTTTATAAATTTTATTGAACATCAATTCCCAGTCGTCATCATCTCTTAAATGATGCAGGGTAGCCGCAGCAAGAATAATATCAAAATGATTATCCAACAGATCCAGATTTCGCATGTCAACCTGAATTAAGGTGACCGTACCCTTCGTTTGCGGCAAAATCCTTTCTTTGGCTTTTTGTAGCATGGGCATGCTCAGATCATTCAGTACACAGTTCAGGTCAGGAATCTTACTCAACATCTTCAGGGTATAATTACCCGCACCGCAACCTATGTCCAGCAGCTCCGTCGCATTCGGATTAACATACTTTGCCGCTTCCGTACATAACTCCATGGTTAATGGTGCATCGATCGTGGTCTGCTGACCAGTTTCGAGATTTGAAAAACGTTCGGTGTCTTTGTCGAATCTTTCCCTGATCTCCTGGTTTGTTGCGTTTTTTGAATAATCCGTTTTCACGCATTGATTTTGATCGGCTAAGTTACCCATTGAACGATAGAAGTAGTTCCGGAAGAATATCGTTTCTAATAACTATGACCGCACAATCGCTGTACGTATTCGAACGGTTCCACCCGGTGAAATGATATTAAGTTATTGAAAATCAGTTTATCAGCAAGACGGCATATTTTTAGGGTAATAATTAGCTGTTACTTTTATTAACTCCGGGCGTCATATCATAAAACTTAACGCATGTTCAAAAATTTCTTAAAAGTAGCGTTGCGCAATTTATGGAAGAACAAAGCTTTCTCCGCCATAAATATTGCCGGACTTTCGGTTGGACTTGCTGTTTGTCTTTTGATTGTACTTTATGTAAAAGATGAATTGAGTTATGACAGGTATAACACTCAGTCGGAAAATATTTACCGGATAGATGCCGATATCTATTTTAACGGAACACAATTTATTTCAGCCGCCAGTCCGGCACCATTAGTTCCAACGCTGATGAAAGATTATCCCCAGATAGTTCAGTATACCCGTCTTCGGAATTTTGGCGACATACTGGTCAGGAAGGACAATCAGAACATTCAAAACCACAATGCAATATTTGCCGATTCCACTTTCTTCCAGGTATTTTCAATACCCATGATAAAGGGTAACAGATTAACAGCATTAAATGAACCCAATTCAATCGTAATAGATGAAACAACAGCCAGAAAATATTTCAACTCTACTGATGTAGTAGGTAAAACTTTGTATGTCGACAATTCAGTAAACTGCAAAATAACCGGCGTTATCATTGACATTCCGCCACAGTCCCATTTTCATTTCAGCTTTATCAGGCCAATGCACGATACGTATCACGATGATCAGGGTGACTGGCTGAGTAACAACTATGCATCTTTTGTTTTGGTCAGGCCAGGGGTTACAAAAGCATCTCTGCAGAAGGCAGTAGATGCAACGATCAACAATTACCTCGTAAAGCAACTGGATCAGGTCTTACATATGAATGCAAATGAATTGAAACACAGCAGTAATCATTTTATATATCCTGTAATGCCACTTACTGATATTCACCTGCGTTCGAATAAATCTTACGAATTTGAAGCAAACGGGAATATCACTTATGTATATATTTTTTCCATTATTGCCATTTTCATTCTGCTGATTGCCTTTGTGAATTTCATGAACCTGTCAACAGCCCGTTCTGCCAACCGTGCAAAAGAAGTGGGTATAAGAAAAGTAGCAGGGTCCTTACGGTCTAATCTCATTACTCAATTTCTGACTGAATCCGTGTTAACAAGTTTTTTTTCATTAGTGATTGCAATAGGAATTGCGGCGTTGTTGTTACCCTTATTTAACCAGCTTGCAGGGAAGCAAATGAGCGTTTGGACATTATTTTCAACATGGCTGTTGCCGGTGCTTGTTGCATTGATAATAGTTGTGGGCTGCATTGCGGGAAGCTATCCCGCCTTTTATCTTTCATCTTTTCAACCGGTGCAGGTACTGAAAGGCAGTATTGCAAAAGGTTTTAAGAGCAGCTGGTTGAGAAGCGGACTGGTCGTATTCCAGTTCTTCATTCCAATTTCACTGATCATCGGCACCATCGTTATTTATAATCAGCTTACTTATATACGGAGCAGGGAAATTGGTTATAATCGCGACCAGGTATTCGTGATTAATAATACGTATGCGCTCGATAAAAATATCAAGACCTTCAGACAGGATATGTTGAAAATATCCGGTGTACAAAGTGCTGCTATTGCAGGAAATCTGCCTGTTGAAACATCTTATAGTCAAAACGGCTGGTTCAAAGACCCGACACTGGATGCAAAACAGGTGATCATAATGACAGATTTCAATGCCGACCAGAATTATATTCCGACATTAGGAATGAGAATGGTAGCCGGCAGAAATTTTTCAACAGATTTTCCTACTGATTCATCAGCGGTAATCATAAACGAAACAGCGGCAAAATTAATTGGGTTTAAAAATCCATTGGCTGAAACGCTATACCGCCCGTCAGGCTATGCAAGCAATGGGGGTTTCGCATCGAAGCCATTTCGTATAATCGGTGTGGTGAAAGATTTTAATTTCAACTCCATGCATGATAAGGTAGGCCCATTGATCATTGAATTAAGCGAAAATTATGGAAGGATCGCCATGCGTATCAACACAAAAAACATTCCGGCGTTGATCAGCGAAGTAGAGAAAAAATGGAACAGTATGGGCCCGGGCCAGCCATTTAGCTATACATTTTTAGATGCCGATTTCAATAAAATTTACAACGCGGATCAGCGAACAGGAAAATTATTTATCACCTTCGCAATCTTTGCCATTTTTATAGCCTGCCTCGGATTATTTGGATTGGTTACGTATGCGGCAGAACAGCGCATTAAAGAAATAGGGGTTAGAAAAGTGCTCGGTGCGAGCGTCGGTGAAATTGTGGCAATGATCTCAAAAGATTTTATAAAACTGGTGTTGATCGCATTTCTGATAGCTTTCCCGGTTGCCTGGTTGATGATGAATAAATGGTTGCAAAGTTTTGCCTACAGAATTAATATCAGCTGGTGGGTATTTGCCCTGGCCGGTTTACTGATTCTTGCGATCGCATTGATCACCGTAAGTTTCCAGGCAATCAAAGCGGCAATGGCAAACCCGACAACCAGCCTGCGTTCAGAGTGACTTACAATCAATCCATCTAACGGCAGTGGAATCTTTATTCAGGATGAGCCGTCCAAAATATTTTCTGTAATCTCCATTCCCTCCCCAGAGAAATGAATGGTTCTTATATAGGCGCCATCTTTTATTTTAATGAACAGCTCTTCTTTTTCCAGGTTGGTGACCTCGGTTACCATCATAATTTTGCAACCAGGAAATTTTTTTAGCAATGTCGATTTCAGATTCATGTTCAGATCATCAGCCAGATAGTATTTAGTACAACTTTCAAAATTGCCATTAAGCTTATAGTATACTTTGACAACCGAATCTCCTTCATTGCAAAGAGCGACAAATCCGTGCTTTCCCTGGATCCAGGTTACCTCAGCAGAGGGTGAAAAATTTGCAAGAAGATGCCTTGCTGCAGATGTATTCACTTCATTCAAAAGCAATACACGGCAATTATTCATGTCCGACTGCTGACCCAGGACCTGTATTGTTAAAAACAAAAGGGAAAAATACAGGAATAGTATTCTTTTGGCCGGAAAGCGGCGGCAGCGGATGGCAGGCTTCATGGCTTAATCTTATTAATTAATGATAAGTTAACATTAAATTAATGATTAAGACATTTTAGAGTCGGATAAATTTATGGACATCTCCCCCTAAATACGAATATTACTGTGCAGGAATATATCTTTCTCCGCAGGCTTCGATGCAGCCTCCGAATAAAGTCAATGAGGTGTTTGAAATATGGTACCAGTTGATAAATTGCTCTGAACCTCTGAAAAAGATGACCGAACTATCGCTGGTCAACTGATAATGATCCCAGCTGTTTATGCTGTATGGCGTACTAACCAATATACCATCTGCTTTAAATTCAAGGTAGCTGGGATTCGATGAATCTACCAGATGCCAGGTCCCGCTTCCATTTCCGGGGTCAGCAAGATATTCAGAAAGCTCCCATTTCCCAATGATACTATTATTACCAGTCTGGGTAGCAGTCTTCCTGCAGGCCACGGAAGAAATTAATATGGCTGCCAGTAATATAAAATTTTTCATATTAACATTGTCTGACTACTAAATCAAGGACAACGTTGCATTATTGTATGCTGGATACTGGTAAGAATGTTTCAACAACTTCATACATCCCCGATTCGAATTTTGCAATTTTAAGTGCCTGTTCCAGATAAGGTGAAGCGTCTGGATTATTTCGCATTTTTTGATAGACTTCTACGCTACGCCATTGAGCATACATGGTAACTTTTGTTCCGTCGATACTTCGGTGAAGACTTGAAGAAATAAACCCCTGCATTTTTCGTACGCTGGTCTCAGTTGCTATGGTCAGCAATTCAACAAGCTGTTGCTGATTAACTGGGTCAACAGTGAATACATTTATTAGTGTGAGTATTTTATTGTCTTTGGAAATTGTTGTCATGATGTCTTCAAATTGAATCAAGAGGCAAATATAATGACACAGATTTCAGTAGAGACTTATAAGCATTTATACAAGGAAAACTGTGTGAAGTACAACATATGAGTGATCTAGGATGAAATGATTCAACCAGCACAAGAAGACCGCAAGTCGGCCGTCGTTATCAATTTCATTAAATCTGCGGTAAACTCAAAGGGTTTAATATTCTCGTAGCCGATATGCAGGCGGTCGCTCAGGAGTGTGAACTCTATCTTACCTGAAAGTTTGTTTTGTTTAATTGCCGGCTGTAAAACTTCTTTCACCTTATGCATCATGGTAAGGGCTTCCAGATTCGCGTCAGATATATCGTAATGTATGATATCGCCTTCTTCGAAGACGAATGAGGGTTGAATATTTTCCATTTTTTTTTACAAAGTACGGTAGTATTGCCAGTTAAAAGAAGGGTATTTTAACCCTAAAAGGAACGTTTTTTAACCTGGCCCTAATACACACTCTGAAAAGTAAGGACTCCGGAAATAAGTATCATGTTCGAACTGGTGTGAACTGAAATATTATTAAAAGTAAGCGTTAAGATTTGGTTGGAAAAATTTTCATAAAGACTGTCACACACTTTACCTGTTGAAGTATAAATCAGACTATCAACATCGTTTACTCTTATGGTACATTCTGCAACTTCCTTTTTAATTTTACAATTAAAATAATATAATTTATTACATGGATTTAAAAAGAGATTTGAGCTTTAAGCTTTGGGCTTTAAGCTTTTTGCTTATTCATCACCTCTGTATACGCTGAAAGCAAAGCCTCCATAATTATTTCTTTATTAAGTTTCCTTAGCACAAAAGTTGTAGCTCCCTTTTCACCCCATTTGTTGGGGACCGGATAGATATTGACTGCATTCATTTTACAAAATACGCGCTGTTCTTCCGGTGTCAGGAAAATATTAGCTGTATTATTTTCTGCCAGATAAGTGGCAAACATTCGCTTCCCTGTTACCTTAAATCCGATCCTGTCGAAATGTGGTTTTTGCTCAGTCCCGGGAAAAGAAAGAGCCATTTCTATAAATATTTTTTCTGAGATCATTCGATTGTTTTAGATGAAACCCTTTTTTAATATAACAAAGATTAATAAATAATTAAAAAAGAATATTAGAGTTCCAAAAAGAAGTTTTGAGCTATAGGCTTTGAGCAAAAATCGCACATTCTGTTGCATCATTTTCGTACAATCTTCTCTGGAGAAAAATATAAATAGTTGATTTGTACAATCCTATAAATGTGGCATTTGTTTGGCAGTAAAAGTTTCATCCAAAAATTGATGCATGTTACAGAGCTTCCTGAAAATAGCTTTTAGAAATCTTACCAAACGCAAAGGATATGCTTTGATGAATATTGCAGGACTGGCCATCGGGATTACCTGTTGCCTCCTGATCTTCGAGTATGTCGCTTATGAAAGAAGCTATGACAGGTTCAATGATAATGCGGATAGAATTTTTCGCGTGCAGGATGAAGAGTATCAGAATGGGCGGTTAGTAGTTCCCTGCGCAGCTGCCATGCCGGGCGTAGCACCTTTCATGAAAAGGGAGTTCCCGGAAATTGAAGAAGCCGGCCGCATAAGGAAGGTGGAATTTTTATTGGGAAATGATGCCCGAAATATTCGCTTTAAAGAACCCACTGTTTATTATACCGATCAATCCATGATCGATATTCTCCAATTACAATTGCTGGATGGCGATTCAAAAACAGCATTATCACGTCCGGGGAAAGTTATTATTTCTCGGGAAGAGGCACGGAAATATTTCGGAAATGAAAACCCTTTGGGTAAAACCTTGTCCGTGCATTCATCTGGCAATACCCGCCCGCTGGAAGTGACCGGCATCTTTAAAGATTATCCATCTAGTTCACACCTGAAGTTAAGCGTGCTTGTTTCTTATCCTACATACAGCCAGGTCATTGGAAGTTATGGAAATCCCAACGATGTGCTGGAGACGAGCTTTGGCTGGACAGACTTCTACACCTATATCCTTCTGAAAAAAGGCTCTGACCCAAATCGACTGGAAGCCAAACTGCCTGATTTTATCGACAGGCACTATAATAATTTGCCGGAAAACAAGAGTGTGGGTGACCGTTTTAGTCTAAGCCTAATGCCCCTGAAAAACATTCATCTCTATTCACATTATACAGAAGAAGCGGAAGCGAACGGTGATGGGCAGTCAGTAACTTTTTTATTCCTGATTGCTTTTTTTATCATCTGCATTGCGTGGATAAATTATATTAACCTGGCAACCGCCCGTTCTCTTGAACGTGCCAGGGAAGTAGGTGTTCGAAAAGTACTGGGCGCATTGAGGGGAGAACTGATCGGACAATTTATGCTGGAAAGCCTTTTGCTGAACCTGATAGCTTTGATCGTAGCAATCACAGTTACCCTTTCCATCAATCCATTGTTTTCACTACTCAGCGGCCGAACTCTGCCTGGTCTGTTAAATATTCCAACAGATTATAAAGAGTATTTTTTGGCATTGCTGGTTATAGGAATTTTTCTTTCCGGTATCTATCCTGCGCTGGTTCTTTCGTGTTATATGCCTGTCAAAGTGCTGAAAGGCATTTTCAAAAATGCGGCCGGAGGACAATGGCTGCGAAAAGGATTAATCGTAGGACAATTTGCCGCTTCCATTATTCTGATCGCAGGAACCATGATCGTGTATCGTCAGATGCACTATATGCAAAATCAGGATCTGGGTGCGAATATTAATAAGACTGTCGTAATCAAAGGCGCTTTCGGTGGACTGACAGATTCCGCTTATAACGATGTGTTCAGTGCATTCAAAGAAGATATACTGAAACTGCCCGGAGTTAAGAGTATCACTTCTTCTTCAGCTGTGATGGGAGAAGAAATTCTTTGGTCTACGAACTGGAACAAGATTCGGGGTGGAAGCAAACAAACGGTTAATTTATTTCACCTGGGCGTGGATGATGATTTTATCGGAAGCTATGGATTGAAAATAATTGCGGGACACCCTTTCTCGCACGCTGTCGGTGAAAATAAAAGAAAAATAATATTAAATGAAACAGCGGTGCATGCGTTGGGTTATTCGTCACCACAAAAAGCCATCGGTGAGTTAATATCGGGTGGTCAGAATGAAATGGATTCCATGGAAGTAACCGGCGTGATATCCGATTTTCATAATGAAGGTCTGCAGAAATCCATTCAGCCGCTCGTGATATTTCCCAACCGCCGTACCCATGAAGATTATTCTGTGAAAATAGAAGGAGAGCATGCTGCGTCTACTGTTGGATTAATCAAAAAAATCTGGGACCGTCATTTCACAACAGATCCTTTTGATTATTTTTTCCTGGATGAATTCTTCAACCACCAGTACGATGAAAACCGCCGCTTCGGAACGGTGTTCGGACTTTTTGCAATACTCGCCATCACGATTGCCTGTTTCGGATTGCTTGGTTTGTCGGCCTATAATGTGCTGGAAAGAACCAAGGAAATTGGCGTACGAAAAGTATTGGGCGCTTCTGTCAACAACCTGGTATTTGGTCTGTCGAAAGATTTCCTGATACTGGTTGCCATTGCTTTTGTTGTCGCCATTCCCATCACAGTGATTGCGATGAAAAGCTGGCTGCAGGGCTTTGCCTACCGCACGGGTCTGCCATGGTGGATATTTGCCGCGGCAGGTTTACTATCTATTGTGATTGCCCTGTTGACAGTGGGTTATCAGGCATTAAAAGCCGCGCTGGCGAATCCGGTAACCAGCTTACGCTCAGAATGAATATGGGGGGATGGGTTATTGTTTATGAGTTATGGGATATGAGATTTGGGATTTGGGTTATGGGATATGAGATATGGGATATGGGTTTTTTCCTTTTTAATTTTTACTTTGAAAATTATGTTCAGAAATTATTTCAAAATTGCCTGGCGGAATATCTCGCGTAATAAAACATATACAGCCGTCAATGTCATTGGACTTTCCTTAGGAATATGCGCCTGCATGGTGATATACACTGTAACCAGTTATGAGCTCAGCTTCGATAGGTTTCATCCGGACAATGAAAGGATATTTCGTGTTATGGGAGATGTAACAGAAAATACCGGAGAGAAAATACATTTTGCCAAAATTCCCTTCGCAGTATTGAATACAGGCCGTAATAATTTATCGGGAGTAGAAAAAATTGCTGGCATTATTCCGTATCGTTCGAAAATAAGTATACCCGACGGGGACAAACCCGCAACTCAATTTGAGAGCACCATCGGTGGAACGAATTTTATAACAACGGCAATTACCGACCCACATTACTTTGATATTTTCAAATACGAATGGCTGGCCGGTAATGCTTCAACCGCTTTGGAAGCACCTTACGCCGTAGTCCTCACTGAAAAAAAAGCACGGCAATATTTTGGGACCGGGCCGTTGGATAACATGATAGGGAAGCAGGTGATTTATGATGACTCGCTGAAGGTTAATGTTTCCGGAATTATTAAAGACTGGAATAAAAATTCGGATCTCGCATTTACCGATTTCATTTCTCTCGCCACGCTGCAAAGTAGTTTTTTAAAGAATAATATCAGCCAAAATTCCTGGAGCCAGGGGGATATGTCTACCTGGACATTTGCAAAACTCAGGACCGGCACCTCATCAGGCCATGTGAATAATCAAATGGCAGAGCTGGTAAAAAACCACGCTGATCCGCAGGTGAAATTATCCCTCAGGCTGGAACCTTTATCAGCGATTCATTTCAATGGAGATATCATTGAAAACGCGATCAGGACTGCCCATTTACCTGCCCTGTACAGTTTAATGGGAATCGCTTTGTTTATCCTGACGCTGGGTATTATAAACTTCATCAATCTTTCTACCGCACAATCCATCCAACGCGCCAAAGAAGTGGGTGTTCGTAAAGTGCTGGGCAGTAAAAGATCAGGTCTGGTCTTTCAGTTTTTAACTGAATCATTCCTGATGGTTTTATTTTCGGCACTCCTGGCCACTGTTATGGTCAGACCTGTACTCATTGGGTTCCGTTCCTTTATTCCTAGCGGCATATCGATCCGCCTGTTTGAACCCGCAACGATCCTATTCCTGGTTCTTGTAATCATAATTACAACTTTTTTGGCCGGACTCTATCCCGCTAAAGTATTGTCTTCATTTCCACCAGCAATCAATTTAAAAGGACCGGGGACGGAAAGAGGCAGTGAAAACTGGTTGTTCAGAAAAGCACTGATTGTTTTTCAGTTCGCTGTATCACTTGTATTTATTGTTGGCAGTATGGTGATCGCAACTCAGCTACGATATACGCGTGAAAAAGATCTTGGTTTTACCGCGGATGCTATTATTACATTACAGACTTCCGCCAGTGACAGTCTCTCCAAAATCGGAGTGCTCGCTCAGAAGATAAGGGAAATTCCCGGGGTAAATAAAGTGGCCTTGCAATGGCTGTCACCGATGACCGAAAACTCAAGGGGCATGAAATTAAAATTCAAAAGTAGCGACCTGAAGGAATTCGGAGTTACCCAGGTAGCCGGCAATGAGGATTATATACCGCTCTATCAAATCAAATTACTGGCCGGCAGGAATCTCACAAAATCTGACAGCGTGAATGAATTTGTGATCAACGAAAAGCTATCTGAATTGATGGGTAATCAATCGCCGGAAGATGCTATTGGAAAAACACTTTACTGGAACGATAAGCCCTATCCGGTGGTTGGAGTAGCAGCGGACTTCCATACAAAATCCCTGCATGATCCCATTACACCGCTTTGCATCATCAACAGGCCGAACAGGGAAAGCGCCATAGCGATTAAACTTGCTTCAAAAGGAAGCGGGGGAGGAATGGTGAAGACAATGCTTTCGCAGATTGAAAAAGTGTGGAAGGAAATATATCCTGCCGCAGATTTCAATTACCGGTTTTACGATCAGTCACTCGCTTTATTATATGAGAAGGATCAGCAGACAGCTACATTAGTGAACACTTCCATGGCCATTTCCATCTTTATCTCCTGTATGGGTCTTTTCGGGCTGGCTTTGTTCACAGTTAAAAGGAGGGCAAAGGAAATCAGTATCCGTAAAATACTGGGAGCGAGTGTCAGTAATATTGCGACGATGCTGAGCTGGGATTTTATTGCCCTGATCATCATCGCTCTTTTGATTGCATCTCCCTTAGCCTGGTATTTCATGAACCAGTGGCTGCAGGGTTTCGCATATAGAATTCATATGAGCGGATGGGTATTTTTATTCGCCGGGATGACCGCAATATTCATTGCATTGGTGACGGTAAGTTTTCAAAGTATAAAAGCAGCAATTGCGAATCCTGTAACCAACCTTCGTTCAGAATGAATATGGGATATGGGTTATGAGATATGAGATATAAGATAAGTGATATGGGTTATGGGTTGTGATATTATGGGTTTAAAAATTAAACAAATCTCATATCTCATAACCCATATCTCATATCTCATTTTGACTGGGTTTTATAACGTATTTTTATTAGAGAAAAATTTTAAAACCTTATTACATGAAAAAACTTTTATTTCTTTCTTTATTATTGGCTGGCTCAGTCACTACTATATGTCAGACAACCAGTACTTTTTCAGCAGATGCAGACAGAGCGTACGGACTGATAAGAAACGGCGCTTATAAAAACGGATATAAATACCTGATAAAATTTGCGGCAACGCATCAGGCAGCCGTTAGTGTTACACCCAATACAGATTATCTCGTTTTTTTTGTTTACGACAATACCAATCATCCGGTGCCTGATTTCGAGGCGCACCTGATGACTCCCGACAGCGCATTGATGAAAAAATATGCAGTAAAACCTTTCGACCGTGCTCAGGTCGGTGTGGCGAGGGGCGCACAACTGGAATTTCGCACACCCGAAAAATTCAAGACAGGCGATACCAAACCGGTAAAATTCAAAGCCGATCCCGTAGCGCGCATCTATGTTTATTATAAAAAGTATTAGGATATATTTGCCGTAAAATTATTTCTGGCTGAATGTTACTATATGTCCAGAATTGTTTGAGGATGAAACATTGGAGCTAAGACCTAATTATAAACCGGCTAATCTGCCGGATATTGTAAAGCTGGTTATGTTAGAGAAGAAGATTTCTCAGGGCGAGATGGCTGAGATTCTTGAGGTAGGTGAACCCAAATTATCTCAAATACTCAACGGGAAAAGTAAGCCTGACCTGGAATTTCTAAAGCATGCTTATAAGAAATTAAAAATTGACCCCACTTTTATAATGGAGCATATATGAATTGCTTACCGACTTATCATGCAGTAGTAACTTTTTTCCTCTCACGAATCACTACCCACCTCATCCAAAGGCAACTCCGGTAAAATATCTTTTATTTCTGCTACCGGAAGCGACTCCACATTTCTAAGCTGGCGCTGAATGGCTCTTGTCCTGGTTCCGACAACATCGTCCAGCTGACCGAGACCTGCCTGAATATTTTTTTGTGCTTTTTCCAGCATGCCACCGAATTTATCAAATTCTGATTTTACGGAAGCCAGCACACCCCACACTTCCCCGCTGCGTTTTTGTATGGCCAGCGTTCTGAAACCCATCTGCAGACTATTCAATATGGCCAGAAGAGTTGTTGGTCCCGCCACACTGATTTTAAATTCATCCCTCAACTGATCTACCAATGCCGAGCGACGGATCACTTCGGCATAGATACTTTCAAAGGGCAGGAACATGATCGCAAAATCTGTGGTGCCCGGCGGATCGATATATTTATCCCGGATATCCTTTGCCATTTTCCGGATGGTAGTTTCCATATTCCTTGAAGCGGCTTCAATATCATCCGGGATGACATTTTCATAAGCTGCAATCAATTGCTCGTAGGCATCTTTCGGGAACTTTGCGTCGACGGGTAGATACACAAATTGGTTATCATCCTCATTTCTTCCAGGTAATTTAATCGCAAATTCCACCGGTTCACTGCTTCCTTTTTTAGTACACACATTGGCATCGTACTGATTCGGAGCCAGTATCTGTTCCAACAACATGGCCAGCTGCACTTCTCCCACGCCTCCCCTAAGTTTTACATTGCTCAGCACTTTTTTTAATCCACCCACATCGGTGGCAAGGTTTTGCATTTCTCCCAATCCTTTCTGTACTTCCATAAGATGTTTGCTGACGGTTTCAAAACTCTGCCCCAGGCGTTCACTCAATGTTTTCTCCAGCTTTTCCTCCACAGTAGAACGAATATTTTCCAATTTGGTTTCTGTATTACGGATCATCTCGTCCTGCTTCTTTTCCAGCTGACCAAATTTCTCCTTCTGTAATTCATTAAAAGAACCGACATTCTTATCGAAGCTCAATTGAAATCCTTCGAAAGAAGAAGCCAGGGTCAGGCCGAAGTCCTTCAGGTTTTTCGATAAATCATCCCGGTTCTTTTTGTTGTTCTCCTCCAGCGTTTTATTAATATCTCTCAATGCGTTCTGACTTTGTTCGGTAATATTTTTGAGGGTATTGTTCAGTTCTTCGCGATTGTCTTTGGCGATCTGACCATTCTCCTGTCGGTTGATCCTGAAATCCTCTTTCAGGTTCGACTCCAGTTTCCGGAGTTCCGATAATATTTCGGAGACCTGGTTTTTTAACTGCGGAATTTCCGAATCGCCCCTATTGCGAACAGCAATGACCAGTATGATGACGATCAACAAGAGAACGCAGGCGAGTATGAGGAGAGAATCTGTCATAGGTATCCTGATTAAAACGGATTTGTAAATATAACTTTTTACAGCCCGCTGTGGATATCAATATCCGCAATTAAACTGATTCTTTGTCGTTTTATTGAGGCAGTCAGACTTTATTAAACAGGTAGATCAAGTTCAGTTCATGGGACAAATTCTGCAATGTAAATGTGATAACTGTAACTATACCAGGAAGGATATCTATCTTGGTTCCGGAATGACTCCCGGGATTTTTTATTTTCCTGCCCTTGATCTTCAAAGTAAAAAAGTAATTCACATTGATATTAATGATTTTATAGAAGTCGTCGAAAGAAGGAACCTGACAATTACAAGTGCCAATGTAAATAAACTGGAAGGCGATGGGAAGATACCTTACTTTGTAAAGGGGATGTTTAAAAAAGGACTTATAAAAGATATACCCATTTCATCGAGCCCGCTAACCCTGCAAAGAAAAAATAACTACTGCCCTAAATGCGGAAAGTACAAACTTTCATTTGCGGAAATAGGATTGTTTGACTAGACATTATAATTTTCAATAGTTAAGAATATATTCAAATTTTTATTTGAACATACAACAGAAAGTTCTAAGAAGAAGTTAAGGTTCGATCATCTAAGGGTTTACCATCAATATCAATTTCTGGATTATTGAAATAAGAAGAAATACTTGAGATGGATAGTTGTATTGTTATAGGGAAATGTAAACTGAGTAAAATATTGTCCTGCTTGAAGCGTTCAAAATCAATTTTGAAGTGCTGTAGCAATCTCAGAATCGTTGAATATTTCTTCAATTAATTTTTTAAATGCTTCGGGTATATACTCTTTGTATTTTCCGGGACCCCAGGCAACTGATCCGCCTAATGCACGTTTGCCGCTGAATGTTTTTTGTTTTATCAAATCGCCATGCTCACCGTAAATTTTCAATTGCAAATTATACATAAGCGAAGTTGCTCCATATCCGTCGGTGTGAAATTCCTTACAATCGATCAGGATTAATCGATTGCTATTCGTCTTTTTAAGTTGACTGATTATCAGTGATTCCTTTTCATTGAATTGGGTAAATACATTTGAAAGCATATTACAGTCAGCAAAACTGGTATTATCCTGATAGTACTTACATCCCGGATTTAAAGCAGTTGACTAATGTTGAACAGGAATGGTTCAAAAAAATCTCAGCATATAAAAACTGAAAAGCTGCAAAAAATAAAAAAGGTAGTGAACTAAAATCTTTAATACGCAACCGGCTTATATTTTTACCCGTTATCATTTATAGGTTTTCCCTCCCCTTCCCAAAAATGCGTAGCTGCTCTGTTGCAGTTTAATTTAAAAAACCACTTAATTTATTATAATGAAATCTTTTACCACATTCAGGAGAATGCTATTTATTGTTATTCCACTATTCATTATAGCAGGCTGTAGCAAAAAATCCGGCATGCCATCAGCGCCCGCAAAAACACCAGGTCTGCAACTCGTTGTCGATAATTTAATTTCGCCAATAGTCATCGCAGAGCCTCCTGATGGCTCACACAGATTATTTGTTGTAGACGAGTTGGGGCAGATCTGGATCATCGGAGCCGATGGAAAAAAATTAACCACACCATTTATTGATGTATCCGGCAAGATGGTCACACTAAGTCCCTCGTATGACGAAAGAGGGTTGCTTGGTTTGGCTTTCTCTCCCAATTTTAAATCGAATGGTAAATTTTATCTTTTTTATACAGCTCCTCCACGACCCGGTACGCCAATACCCGGAACTCCGGGTTCGACCTGGAATAATCTTACAAGGATTTCTGAATTTAAAGTATCAGCCGCGGATCCAAATCTGGCAGACATGAGTTCTGAAAGAGTACTTCTCGAAGACAATCATACCTATTTAAATCATAATGGAGGCACACTGGCTTTCGGTCCGGATGGATTCCTTTATATATCCATTGGTGATGGCGGAAATGCGGATGACGTCGGCAATGGACATGTTCCTGATTGGTATTTGGTGAATGCCGGTGGTAACGGGCAGGATATTTATGCGAACCTGATGGGAAATGTGTTGAGGATTGATGTGAATGGAAACCCGTATAGCATTCCTCCTGATAATCCTTATGTCGGTACAGCAGCCAGACCGGAGATCTATGCATTTGGATTCAGGAACCCTTTCCGATTTTCTTTTGACAGAGGCGGATCACACCAATTATTACTTGGAGACGTAGGACAATCACTCTATGAAGAAGTAGATGTGATAACAAAAGGTGGTAACTATGGATGGAATGTCAAGGAAGGCACACATTGTTTCGATACAGATAACGATCTGCTTGTAAGACCCTCCTGTCCTTCGGTGGACTCTGCCGGCAATCCATTGATTGATCCTGTTATTGAAATGGTGAATACTTCAAATCCGATAGGAGGTGGTTTGGGAATTGCAATCATCGGAGGATTTATGTATCGCGGCGCTGCATTTCCTGCTTTTCAGGGGAAATATATTTATGGTATGCTCTCTGCAGATGGTAATGCTACCGGCAAATTATTTATAGCGACCCCAACTACTACTGGCATGTGGAGCTTTACTCCGCTTACATTGAACGGATATCCAACAAATCTTGGACAATTTCTTAAAAGTTTTGGAGAGGACCAGAGTGGCGAGCTTTATATTATGACTTCAGGACAGCTTGGGCCGCAGGGAACCAGTGGGAAAGTTTACAAGATAGTTGCACAATAATAATTTTTTAGTGTGTGGCTGGTTTTACCAATGATTTTATGATCTTTTCTTCAAACAGGCCCGGCGGCAAGGGTGGGTTTGATCTCTATTATGTTGGGATAAAAAAGATAATAAAATTTTAGGTAACTAAGTTAACCAAATTGCTTGTTAATAAAGACTAGAAAATTTTTGCAGATGAAGATTTATTTGCAAGTTTATATCATGAAATGACTCTTTAAATTTTCTCTGCCGACGCTGATCTTTTATGCAATAGCATTAACAGCTGTTGAAGTTTTGGAAAAGATATCTCCATCTGGTCCTTGTGTCCCCGGCCTTGGAATTATGCTTTTGATTCTTTTATTTCCTGTAATTGGCTTCCTTATTATCAGAAACATATATTTTTCATATACGAAGAGTAATAAATATTTGATATTGGCAGGCATCCACTTAGTAATAATGACAATATTTCTTGCGGTGGCTTAGTCTTAAGGTTTGTTCCCGAGTGTACAAAAAAAGACTCCGACATTACCGGAGTCCTGTAGTTTCCTTCTCCCTTCGCTGGCATTATCCAGATCAGGTCATGGGAGTTTAATCTCAGGCCATTTTACAGACCACCTCCTTTCAGAAACTTCCGAAATAACTGCTTAAAAAATCATGCCAGGCCAGTCTGCCGGCGGGCAGGCATAGATAAAAGAAATGATATTTTCCTGCCGTTTTCGGCTGAGGGGGTGTAGATTCACAGGCCTGAAAATAGCGTCAACCTCTCAGATCGACACATCAATGAGAATGAAGAATAACATAAAGAAACGGCTGGTAAAAATTAACGGGTTCCTTAGATCCAAAAAGAAACCCTCCCTTAAAAGCATTCATCAGTTACGTCTCGAAGTAAAACATCTCGAAGCCTTTACAGAACTCATGGCGGTTCAGCATAATTTCAGTGCCCGTTCAGCAATACCGGATCGCCTTGAGAAGCTTTTTAACAAAGCTGGTAAACTGCGAAAGTTCGAACTGGAGTCAGGAGCCATTCAGTTGATCACAAAAAATAAAAGTCTCCGCAAACCGACCCGGCTTTTACAAGAGCTTAATTTGTATAAAAAGAAAAGCACTAAGCAACTGCGCAAGAGACACAAGTCATACCATCCATTAACAATAAAAGAATTTGCAAAACATGCGGACGCTAAATTATCTTCCCATACCTGGCAACAGTTTTTAGCATCCCGTGCTTCATCCATCCTGGATCTGTTAGCACAGGACATCATGGCTGATATCCGTTCCCTGCATCAGCTGAGAAAAATACTTAAATCCATTTTATATGTTACACCCCTCTGTAAGAAAGGGGTAAAACCGGTTCGGGTCCTATTGAAGACAAATAGAAGGTTCATTAAAAATGTAGAGTCTTCCATAGGATCACTGCACGACACGGATTATTTCGTCTCCTGGGTGGAAAAGAAACACAACATCATACATGCTTCTGAAGAAAAGGCCTTGATAAAAATTAAACAGCAATGGCAGAACGATATCAAGCATATGATGGAGAAGCTTGAGCCAATGATGCCCGCTATCCGGCAAATCGCCCTCGATCTAAAGGATCATTCACCGGATAATTTGAATTCCGCTATAGGGATGTTCAACTGAAATAATTATTGTGCTCTTCAGTCACCGAAACAAGGGCTACATATCTCTTTTCGTCTTTGCCGCTTTTCTTGCTGAGACGGAACGGCTGGCCGCGGTTCTTTTTTTGGCTGCTGATTTTGTCTGGCGCGAAAGAGCCGATTTCGAGACGGTTGAAGTAGGTTCTCTTTTCAGGGCCTTCAATCTGGCTCTTGACCTCGTCCTTGATATGGGCTCATGTCTTAGTCCTTTTTCGGATTCACGTTTTGCATTCATACGCGTTTTCTCAGTCACTGTTCCTTTTTTAGGAGGAGCGAGTTTTACACCGGCCCTGCGTGCTTCAGATAGTCCGATGGCAATGGCCTGTTTGGCAGACCTGGCACCGTGTTCACCTTTTCGGATCTTTTCTATTTCATCATGCACGAATTCGCCGGCCTGCGTACTGGCGGATTTACCCTCTTTTTTATCTTCCATCGCTTTATCAATCGTTGATTTGTCTGGCATTGAATAAATTTTAATGGTGAATAATAGTTTCGATTTGCAATTGGTATGCCAGCCCCCCTTGTATCGTAGGCAGGGAAATTGCAACACGTAATCAGTGAATCAATTTAAATCATATGCGCATTGTAGCATTAGAAGAACATCTGAGTTTTCTGTCCCGAGGCGGAATACCGTTTCGTTTGGATCAGATCGAAAAGATTGCGCATGTGAATGCCGCTAACCTTTTAAAATGATATGAGATTTTAATCGAATAGATCATGACGTCCGAGAAATGGTGGAAAGAAGCGATTGTCTATCAGATTTATGCCAGGAGCTTTAAAGATAGCAATGGGGATGGCATCGGAGATCTGAACGGTATTCTTACAAAAATAGATTACCTCAGCTGGCTTCGTATTGATGCGATTTGCCTGAACCCCATTTTTGATTCGCCCAATGAAAATAATGGATATGATACCAGTGATTATTACACCATCCATACAGAATATGGCAAGCAGGAAGACTTTGACGATTTACTGCAGGCACTTCACGAACAAGGCGTCAAACTTATTCTTGATATAGTGGTGAACCACACGAGCAACGAACACTACTGGTTTCAGGAAGCAAAAAAATCGCGTGAAAATATTTATTACCGGTACTATCTCTGGTGGCCCGAGGAAGATGGCGAGCCGCCAGAGCGGGAAAGTTTTTTTGACAATCCTGGGAAAGGCTGGACTTATAATCTGCAGACGAATTCCTGGTATCTCCATTATTTTTCTCCTGCGCAGCCGGACCTGAACTGGGAAAATCCGGCAGTACGTAAAGAAATACATAACATATTCAGGTTTTGGTTACAAAAAGGCGTAGATGGATTCCGGTTGCATGACATCAGCTTTATATCCAAGGATATTCATTTTCCGAAAATCACGAAAAAAATAATAGAGCATAAATATCAGGGTGAATGGTCGCACTATTATGCGCAGGGTCCCAGGTTACATGAATTTTTAAATGAAATGCGGGTTGAAGTATTCGATCATTTTAACGCCGTAATCATTGGCGAGGCTCCCGGTATTCTGGCAGAACATGCGTTATCCTTTGTGGATCCGCAAAGAGCAGAACTGGATGTTTTTACACAATTCGAAGGCATCGGCATGGGTTATGTTTCCGGTGAATTCAGGAATGTGATTCCGCATACATATGATATGCGCATTTTTAAAAACATATTCAGTAGATGGAATGATGTGTTTTTGAATATAGGATGGGGAACCATCTATCTGGGCAATCATGACCAACCCAGGATGGTCAGCCGGTGGGGAAATGAGTCACCGGAATACAGGAAATCTTCAGCAAAATTGCTGCTGACTTTTTTACTCTCTATGCGGGCTACACCATTCATTTATAATGGAGATGAATTGGGCATGACGAATATCAGCGCTGCCCCGTGGGTGGGGGACGACAGCCGTACTCCTTTTCCATGGACGGGAGATGATGGATGCGGATTCTCCTCAGCTGAACCCTGGATCAGCATGGATCCAAATTGTGTTTTTATCAACCAGGAAGCCTCCATGCGGGATCCAGATTCGATATTGCATTATTTTAAAAAGCTTGCCCTGTTCAGGCACTCCTGTAAAACATTGGTATATGGAAATTACATCCAGCTTAATACGGAAGATGCCCTGTACGGGTTTATTCGTTCAGATGAAAAAGCGCGACTGCTTATTCTCCTGAACTTCAGTGATCAACGGGTATCTTATATAATGCAGCCGCTCCTGGTGAATCCGATAAAGGTTTTAATCAATAATTATTCGGATGTCAGGATAAATGAAAAAAATCTGGAGATGTTGCCATATCAGGCATTGATTGTTGACCTCAGTTAGCGGGGCAAACGGTCCTTGTATTTCCTCGTATAGCAGAAAGGCGGTTTGGAAGCTATCCTGTTTAATTGTTCGATCAGTTCTTCGCAGGGAGGTTTTTGGGTTCGCTCTGCAATGTTCAATTCCTTAAAATCAATATTCAGATTCTTTAAAGAATCCAGGTTCCACAGTTTCGCCAGCATGATCGTTATTTTTAAATGTTATAGTGTATAGTGCCAAATTCCATACCCCCTTCCATCTGAATAAACTAAACTTTTCCCTATTTGATTTAATTTAACAGAAAGGACAAAATAAATTGGCATATGGTTAACAGGATTTGTTTGAGAATATGCTTAGTGCTTTTCATGTTGTTCCTTATTTCATACCATACAAATGGTCAGCAGTTAATTGGATATTATGCGGGGAACGCAAGGCAAATACCTGAATACTCCATTGAAAGACTTTCTGAAGTTATATTCAGCTTTTGTCATCTTAAAGGAAACAGGTTAACCATCGGCAACCGGAATGATAGTTCCACCATCCGCACGCTTGTTTCATTGAAGAAAAGAAATTCATCCCTGAAAATAATTTTGTCACTGGGTGGATGGGGCGGATGCAAAACCTGCTCCACCGTATTCTCTACAGAAAAGGGGCGCACCGAATTTTGTCAGTCTGTTAAAGAAGCCCTGGATTATTTTCAGGCAGACGGTATCGATATGGACTGGGAATTTCCTTCTCTGCCGGCTTTTCCCGGACATCCGTATTCAATGGAGGATAAAGAAAACCTGACGAATTTAATTTCACAATTGAGAAAGACCCTGGGTTCTAAAAAACAAATTACTTTATTGTGCGCGGGATTTTCTCCTTACCTGGAAGGTTCCGTTTCGTACACTTCTCTTTTGCCATATGTGGATCGCTTTGATCTGATGACCTACGACCTGATCGGCAGTCATATGCATTACTCCGGCCATCACAGTTCATTATATTCCACCACCTGGCAGATATCTTCAGCTGATCATGCGGTCCGTTACCTGGATTCCCTGGGAATTCCGAATCAAAAAATTGCGATTGGTGTGGCTTATTATGCGAGGCTTTATAAACTAAGAAATGCATCCGATACAGGATTAAATCAGCCCGCCGATTTTCAGAAATTTGTTCCAATGAAAGAACTTCGTTTAAATTATTCTGAGCAGGAGGGTTATCTCAGCTATTGGGATGCTGAGGCGAAAGCTCCTTACAGGTATAATGCTAAAACAGGTTTATACTTAACTTATGACGATGGGCGCTCTGTTGCGGAGAAGGCGGCATACGCTTCAGAGAAAAAACTGAATGGAATATTTTTCTGGGAATTGCGGTTGGACAATCCACGAAACGGTTTAACGGATGCGCTCCTGAAACAAATGTATAAAACGAAATAGATTTCTACTCAACTGGTTTTTCTGTAATTTAAAATCGCACAGCCGTTCAGCAGCAAAGCAAAGCCCGACAGGTATAGCAATTCAGTTTTGACCTGCCAGAAGCCGCTTCCTTTTAAGACGATCAACCTGACCACCGCGATAAAATGAGTAACAGGTGTGAGGTAAGAAAATTTCCTCGCCCAGTCGGGCATACTGTCGATACTCGTGAAAAATCCACTCATCAGCATGAAGATCATCATGAAGAAAAAAGCGACGAACATGGCCTGTAACTGGCTATTGCTGATGGTAGAGATCAATAAACCAAATCCCAAAAGCGCCACCAGGTAAACGGCAGCAAAAAGATAAAGTACAGCAATACTTCCTTTGGGAAAAATACCATAAACAACATACATGACGATTAGGCCGACTGTAAAAACAATGATACCCACGATCCAGAAAGGGATCAGCTTTCCCAGGATAAATTCCCATTTCTTTATGGGGGTAACATTTATTTGTTCTATGGTTCCGATTTCTTTTTCCCTGACAATATTCAGTGCCGTAATAAACCCGCCGATTAGTGTAAGAAGTAATACCAATATTCCGGGTACCATATAGTATTTGTATTCCCTGCGGGGATTGAACCAGTCAGTATAAGTAATATCAATGCGGAGAGATTGTGTAAATGCGCTGCTGTTAACCGATTTGACATTCACATCCAATTCTTTGTTGAAATCCGCCAGAACAGCCGTCAGATAGCCGCTGCCTATGGAGGATTTTGTTCCGTTAATGGCATCCACCGACATATTGAGTTGCTGCCTGCCTTCGCGTACCAGGTTACGTTCAAATCCCTGTGGAATTTCGAGCATGATGTCCGCATCGTTTTTTTCAATCAGCTTCAATGCGTCGTGGTATGAAATGGTATTGCCAACCATTCGGAAATAACCGGAAGAAGCAATTTTGTTGATTAATTTTTGTGAATAACTGCTGCGATCATAATCTACAACTGCGACATTGACATTTTTTACTTCAAAATTCGCGGCGATGGGTAAAATGATCAGCTGTATAGTAGGTAAAGCAAACATGATGGCAAGAATCGTCTTGTCCCTGAATATTTGCCGGAACTCTTTTTGTAAAATAAAACCCAGGACTTTCATGATAGTCTGATTTTAAAATTTTTCAGCGCAATCGTCAATAGAAATACAGCCATTCCGGTTAAAATCAGGGTTTCTTTCCAGATATAACTGAATCCAAGTCCCTTTAACATAACGGCCTTGATGATGATATAATAATAGCTGGAAGGAATAACATGCGATATGGCCTGAAATATCCAGGGCATATTTTCGATGGGAAACATAAAGCCGGTGAACAGTATGGTTGGCAACATCATGCCCATCAAAGAAATCAGCATGGCTATCTGCTGGGAATTAGTAACATTCGATATAAGCAGGCCCAATGACAAACAGGTGATAATAAAAATAATGCTTTCACCAAAAATCAATGGAAGGCTGCCCCTGGTATGTACATTAAGCAGGTAGGCAGATAATGCCATGATGACAATAAAATTGACAATAGAAAGAACCAGGTAAGGAATAGCCTTGGCAATAAGTATCAGAATGGGTTTCAAAGGAGAAACCAATAGTATTTCCATGGTTCCCATTTCTTTTTCTCTAACGACAGATACGGAGGTCAGCGCTGTGCATACAATCATGAATATTAACGCAATGACGCCCGGAACAAAATTGAGCGAGCCATTTTGTTCCACATTATATAACTGTCTTATCTGGGGAATAATCTGATATGATAACTGCGGTGCAGGTTTCATTTGCTGCTGGTAATTTGAAATAATAGCGGTAAGATAATTTACCAGGATAGTTGCCGTGTTGGGATCGGAGCCATCTGTGATGATCTGGACCTGCGCTTTTCCAAAATGACTCAGTGCTCCGCCAAAATCAGGCGGGAAAATGATGGCACATTTGATACTACCATCTTTGAACTTTTCTTCTATATCGCGAAAACTTAAAACAGGATCTCTAAGCAGAAAGTAAGAACTTGTTTTTATTCTGTAGATGATTTGTTCGGAATTGTTATCATGCGCATTGTCCAATACAGTTATTCCAATATTTTTCACTTCACTGCTCAATGCAAAACCAAAGAGTACGATCTGAACTACAGGCAGACCGAATAAAATGAGGAGCGTTCTTTTATCCCTGAACACATGATAAAATTCTTTTCGTATAAAAGCGAGTAGTTGCTTCATAATTAATCTCCGGTTCTTCGGGCACGACGTGCCAGTTGATAAAATACTTCATCCATCGAATGCGTATTGTAATTGTTTTTCAGATTGGCAGGACTATCCAACGCTTCCACCCTGCCATCCACCATGACAGAAATACGATTACAATACTCTGCTTCATCCATATAGTGCGTTGTAACAAAAACAGTAATTCCATTCGAAGCGGCCTCATAAATGAGATCCCAGAATTGACGTCTTGTAAGCGGATCGACGCCGCCCGTTGGCTCATCCAGGAAAACTATTTTTGGCTTGTGAAAGATGGCTACAGAAAAAGACAATTTTTGTTTCCACCCCAATGGTAATTCACCCACCAGTTTTTTGGCTTCATTACCCAATCCGAGTTTAGAAATCATTTCTTCTCCACGCGTTTTGATCTCTGATCTTGACAAGCCATATACCCCGCCATAAAATTCAATATTCTCAGATACAGTTAAGTTTTCATAGAGTGAAAATTTCTGGCTCATATAACCTATGCTGGCTTTAATTTTTTCCTGTTGCCTGTAGACATCGAATCCTGCCACGCTTGCTTTACCGGATGTAGGGAATGAAAGACCACAGAGCATACGCATGGCAGTCGTTTTTCCTGCACCGTTTGCACCCAGAAAACCAAAAATTTCCCCCTGGTTCACATCAAATGATATTTGGTCAACGGCTTTAAAATCACCAAATTGTTTGGTTAGTTTTTCGCAAATGATGGCTTTATTGTTTACGTTATTTTTCAATTGTTGTTGCTTTTTCTTTCTCCTTCATCAGGCGTATGAAACTGTCTTCGATGAGTGGTTTGATAATTTGTGCTTTAAACTCCTCAGCATGATATTGTGTTGCCAACTCTTCGAGAATTTTAAGTCCATCATGATCATCCCTGAGGGTCAGGTGCAGGTATTCACCAAATGCAAAACAGCTTTCAACTGCCGGGTTCGAACGGAAGTCTTTTAAGAGACGGTATATATCTTTTGATTTAACCGCATATAGTTTAACAGGAAAGCTGCTGATAATATTTTGCGGAGTCTCCAGCGACAGAATATTTCCATTTTGAATCAGGGCAATCCGGTCACACAAAGTAGCTTCATCCATATAGGGTGTGGAAACCAAAATACTTATACGCTGCTCTTTCAGGCGTTTCAGCATTTCCCAGAATTCTTTTCTTGAAACCACATCAACACCTGTTGTTGGTTCATCTAAAAAAAGAACTTCGGGCTTATGAATGAGAGCACAGCAGAGTGCTAATTTCTGTTTCATACCACCCGACAATTTACCGGCCGGCCGGTTGCTGAATGGTTTGATCTGTTCATATATATCTCTGATCAAATCGTAGTTTTCTTCGATGGTGGTTTTGAAGAGGGTAGCAAAAAAATTCAGATTCTCCGCTACCGTAAGATCCTGGTAGAGACAAAACTTCCCCGGCATGTAACCCACTTTGTTACGGATTTCCCGGTAGTCTTTAACCGTGTCGAGTCCTTCAACCGATGCCTGTCCTTTATCCGGCAAAAGAACTGTTGTTAGTATTCTGAAAATAGATGTCTTACCTGCTCCGTCG
>Ga0207113_1027_pt1 | contig 61076 bp, 54 predicted proteins | sample Alteio_BWMinHeat_69_FD_153559 | JGI IMG/M metagenome (GOLD analysis project Ga0207113, IMG submission 153559) | Enriched cells from forest soil in Barre Woods Harvard Forest LTER site, Petersham, Massachusetts, United States -... | ecosystem: Environmental > Terrestrial > Soil > Temperate forest >... | reverse complement strand
GTTGGCCAATCCGATAACCAGCCTTCGCTCAGAATGAATAATTTATAAATGTCTCGGAAAAAATTTGGCCAGCGTTACCAGGAATAAATAGGGAACAATAAGCACAAAAACAGAAATCATAAAATCCCTTTTTTTCTTAGGATTCCGATCCCATTTTTCTTCATACTTTCCATAGATCAGACGGTCACGTTCATTCACTATGAAAATATGATTGAGTATTATTGCGGAAAGGAGATAAACGGTTGCTGCAAATATAGTGGCGCCAGGTTTTGATGAAAACCAGGAATGCCTGATCGTGCGTAAATAAGTGGCTTCAAAAAAAAGTATCCATCCTCCTATTGAAAATGAAAACAGGTACATGGCCTGGATACGGGCATAGAATTCCCGGGTATAACTTCGCTGGTAGAAATGGTTATAAATATTGAAATACAAATAATCTATGGGTTTCATAGGGTTACGGTTGTTTAGGGTAAAAGCGGGTTATAGTACCGTATTTAAACGTTTTTTAAGAAGCAAACTTGTACGGAATGAGAAAGAAAATGAATAAAAAAAAGCTGCTTTTATGGTATTTTCCAAAATTGGGAGAGCTGTTATAAATCGGGAATCATTTCACCTCATGGGTTCCCTATTTCCGTGACTAAAATGCTTCACTAAAGTTGAATAATACCGTTCGGTAGCCTTTACTAAAAGCATAATCGATAGCAAAATTAGTATTGGAAGCCTTACTGAATTTAATCCGTAGTCCAGTTCCACCGGCCGGATGCCAGGATAGAAACATAGTCCCTGATCCACTGACCGTATTGATATTAGAAAATAAAACCAATCCGAAAAGCCCGTTATTCGTTATATCTCTTCGATATTCTGTTTCAAAATAATATAAGGCATTGCCCCTGTACCTGTTTTGATCAAATCCTCTTGCGGAACGATTATATTCATCCCATCCGGTACTCGGCAAATCGAGATAAGGTGTTCCTGTATTGGAGTTCAACCATAAAAAAGACCAGAATGCAAGTATGTTTTGCTGATTCGGTTTTGCACTTGTATTCAATTGAAGATATTTTCTGACATCCACAAAAATGGATTGCCATGGATGTACATTTCCTAAAAAACCCGGATTCTGACGATATACAATATTCAAAAAAGTTCCGGGAAAGGGATAAATATTCCGGTTGCGCGTATCATATAACAGGTTAAATGTAATTCCTGAGGATAAAGAATTACCATAAAGGCCATAAGGATAGCCGGTGAACTTTATCAAATTCACGCCCGTATCGCTTCCTATATTGAAATGATAATCCAGATCATAACCGAGTCCTATAAAAAGATGGGCTTCGACACGTTTCAATACTGCCTGATAAAACCTGATATATTTATAATTGACCCATTCCTTTTCCTGATCGGTATGTGATGTACCCAGGCCCCATGTATATTGAGGGTATACCAGGAAACGGATATCCCCCTGAATATTCCATGCATTATCCTTTAACCAGATATTTGATCTGAGAGGCAATCCAAATCTTTTATTGAAATTGAAATAAGGGGCAAAGGTGGCAGTCGATAGAAATGTTGTTGATTGCGGACCCAGATAAATATTGGCCGTTGTACTTGTCACCAATGCGTTTCCGGAGCTCGTTGGCACATTGGCTAACGGGTTCAAAGTGAAATAGACTTTGTTTTCAGGATGTGGGTTTTTACTTTGGGGGGGAAGTTTAAACCAGCTTTTATAAACATCCAATAAGTCCTTTTGATGTGCTGTATCATGGAGTGTATTGTTCTGGGGATTCGCATCAGGCGCGTTTTGGGCCGACAATGGACTCCAAACTGAAGAGATTAATATAATTATTGACAACCAAAGAAGAGGTTTTGTAAAGCTTGTAGTCATTGCTCTACAAAAGTCTTAGCCGGCAACACTTCTTTGTCCCATTCAACTGATAATATTATCATACATATATTCACGCAATTCCCATGCCTCTGAAATATTATCAAGTCCAATGACCTATGCTCAAAAAAAAAGACTGAAATATCAGTCTTTTTTTAAATTTTTGAACGTGATTCTTACCGGTTCAGATTTGCTTTTTTGGAAGATCTCATGATTGGTATCAGGATAACCAATAATAGAACAGCAAAACCACCAATGACCTGCATAGCAGAAAGTGATGATTCATTGCCGGCGGGACTGGCAGCAGCAAATACCTGTGACTGTGTTAAGATAAACGCCAGTACGGTTGCTACTAAATAGCCCGCGATCTTAGTCAAATTTTTCATTTTGATACTTTTTAGTTTTATATATACAGAATCGTATCATAAATACGGCAAAAGGCCTACCAATATTGCATACTGATAAAAAATCAAATGAATTTTATTGATTTTGAGTTGATTGTAGTGAAAGCTATTTTAAACTGGATTTTCCAGGCTAATTCAACCATGCCATTTTGATAAAATCCCTGTCAAATTGGATTGAAAGATACCCATGTTCAGCAATCATATCTGTTATATTAGCATATATCCTTTCTGTATTACTATTGTATAAACTGGATTTGGTAAATCTCAATAACAGGAAAAAAGGTAAGAACTTATACAAAGAGAAAAGAAACAGGTACGGATTATAGTAAATATGGGCCTGAATTTAAAAATTGAAGATGTCAGATTTTACTTAAAATAAGAAAGTGGAATAGATTTCCACATTCCATGAGACAGATGGCCAGTTAGTACTTCGTATGCAAGATAAATGGGCCAGATGATCCAGTGAATAATAAGCAATATGATGGAGTGATTGTAGTGCCAGCTGATCATAATTGAATAAATGCCCAGTATCAGGTACAGTAGGCTTGAATGGCGTGTTTTCATGATTTTATTTTAAATTATTAAAAAGTGGTTAAATTCAATATTTTACATTTCATGAAAAAATCAGGATCAATTTTATTTTTTGGTATTTTGTTTTTTATCGGCTGTAATACTAAGAATAATTATCCAAATGTAACAACATTCGCTGGCTCAGGTGCAATGGGCGCTCGCGATGGCAAAGGAACATTAGCATCATTTTCAAATATGATGGGAATAGCTGCGGATGACAATGGTAATCTGTATGTAGCGGATTCACGGAATAATATGATTCGTAAGATCACTAAAGACGGAGTGGTTACGACCGTTGCAGGTAATGGGCTTGCGGGTTCGGCTGATGGAAAAGGAGATTCTGCTTCTTTTTTTTATCCTGAAGCTGTTGCAGTTGACAGAAATGGAAATCTGTATGTGGCAGATACCCATAACAGCCTTATACGAAAGATCAGCCCGGAAGGAATTGTTTCAACACTGGCGGGTAAGCGGATTTATAACACTATTCCAGGTATGGATACTGTTGTAAGATTTGACAATCCTTCGGGAATTGCGGTTGATTCATCGGGTTATGTTTATGTGGCAGATTGTGGCAATGATCTTATCCGGAAAATAAGCCCTGATGGAAAAGTTCAGAATTTTGCAGGCAATGGTAAAAAAGGTACTAAGGACAGTTCATGTTTAAATGCCAGTTTTTACCTTCCGGGAGGCATCGCCCTTGATTCCGTTGGTAATATTTATGTGGCAGATACTTATAATAATATGATCCGGAAGATCAGTTCTTCGGGTCTCGTAACTACAATTGCTGGCAGAACATCAGCGGGTGCTGCCAATGGAAAACGATCAACCACTTCTTTTTCGCATCCGGCCGGTTTAACTGTGGGTCCCGGCGGATATATATATGTGGCAGATGTTGGCAACAATAAAATACGCATGATCAGTCCGGAGGGACTGGTTACAAATTTTGCAGGAAGCGGTTCCCGTGGTGCAATAAACGGGAGGGATACTATCGCTTCCTTTTTCAGGCCTTATGGAGTAGCTGCCGACAAATCAGGGAATATTTATGTTGCTGATTATCTTAATAATGTCATACGAAAAATCAGTTTCTGATCAATTATTGCCGAACAGTCTTTTCATTAACATAAAAACTATACTTTTAAGTTAGATGCCGACATATGAATAATAGATTAGCCCTAGTCGTTTTAATGTTTTTATTTTTTTCGGATTGTAAGAAAAACGAAACAACCAGCACCAATCCACCACCACCACCGCCGCCTAACACGCAGCATATCTCTGTGGTAACCCAGCACAATGATAATACCAGGGCCGGTTTGAATAACCTGGAGTTAAAACTGACAACATCCAATGTGAATTCAACAACATTTGGAAAACTGTTCTCAATGGCTATTGACGACCAGGTTTATGCGCAACCCCTGATGGTTGGCAATCTGGCCATTGGTTCCGGTAATCATAACGTATTATTTGTTGCTACGGTCAACAATACCGTATATGCCTATGATGGTGACAATGGCACATTATACTGGAAAAATAATTTTACTCAAACGGGCATGCGGCCCGCGAATTCCACAGATATGTCTTCGAGCTGGTGTACACCTTATACGGATTTCAAATATAATATCGGAATTGTCGGGACGCCGGTTATCGACACAACCTCGGGAACCATTTATTTCGTTACAAGAAGTACCGATGGCAACCAGTTCGTACAATATTTGCATGCTGTAAATATTATTAATGGAAATGAACAGTCAGGCAGCCCTGTGTTGATCAGTGCCAGTGTACCCGGAAGTGGCGATGGGAGTGTAAATAATGTGGTAAGCTTTGATCCGAGACGTAACAACCAGCGGCAGGGATTAACCCTGGTAAATGGTGTGGTATATATTTCATTTTCTTCTCATTGCGATTGGAATCCATATCATGGATGGATTCTTGGATACAATGCACAAACACTGCAGCAACAGACCGTCTATAATGATACACCAGACGGAGAAAACGGTGGATTATGGGAAAGCGGTATGGGCATAGCTGCGGATGCCCAGGCAAACTTATACGTGGTTTCTGGCAATGGGACGGTCGGACAAGGCAACCTGTTCACCAGTTCTGGAAATGGAACAGATGAAAATTCACCAAATCCAAATCCTGCAGATCCTACCAATCGTGGGGAAAGCGCAATGAAACTAACTCCTTCGGGTTCAGGTTTATCACTGAGCAGTTATTTTACGCCAACAAATTATCTTAATCTGAATATGAACGATCAGGATTATGGTGTTATGGGTACTTTCTTGATCCCAAATACCAATTATTATTTAACCGGATGTAAAGACGGCAATTTATACCTGCTGAATAAGGATAACATGGGTGGGTATTCCAGTTCATCTAATCAAATTCAGCAGACTATTCCTTTAAATGCAAGTCTGCATTGCCAGCCCTCCTATTATAAAGGAAATACCAATGAATTCGTTTACATCTGGTCTGAAAATGATCCTTTACGGGCACTGCCATTTGACCGGGGCAGCAACACGTTCACGAACAGCCAGCTTGTTAATAATATAAGTGGCCCGACGGGCGGATGTGGAGCGGATCTTTCAGTATCCTCTAACGGAGCCACCGACGGAACCGGGATTCTCTGGGCCGCCTATGCGATCAGCGGGGACGCAGGAAATACTGTCAGTCCGGGTATATTAAGGGCATTCGACGCCAATAATATTACCAAAGAACTTTGGAACAGCAATCAGAGTGCCAGTGATAATGCGGGTTATTATGCAAAATTTTGTTCACCAATGATCGCTAACGGTCATGTATATCTGGCAACTTTCTCAAACCAGGTAGTTGTATATGGTATTAAATATTAGAAGGGAAACTAATTTTCTAAAACTCCCAGCCAATTTTAATAGTTAGCCGGTTAAAACTGTAATTGATCTTTTGTTCCTGATCATTCAATTGCGATCCGGGATCATTAAAATTTGCTGGCGGAAAATATATCTGATTATTGGTATAGGTTTCTACTGTTTTCTTATATGAATAACCGAGACTCAGCAGAAAATTGTTTTTTCTATTCACCATCACCTTATATCCAAGGCCCCAATCACCATAGAATCCATTGTGGAATTTATCATTTTGAAAATAATTCATTTTTTGCTGATCGGTAACCCAGCTGAAATTGATTCCAAAATCTGAATATATAAAAATCTTATTGTTGTTCTTACCGAATTCTTTTCTGAAATCAGCGAATAAGGGTATTGTCCTGAGTCTGTAAAAGTCCAGTCCAAGTCCCACCCCTGCAAACCAGGATTTATTATTTACCCCGTTAATAGTTTGCAATTGAAATGCAGATCCCGTTTCTCCTTCCAGCAATCCAACATTATTGATGGAATGATATTGCCATGGTTTGACTGAATTCATTTGCTGTGCTGATACAATGCCGACGATCATTATAAGTATTACAAAAAGCATTGTATGTTTTATTCTGAGCATGGTGTTTGTTATAATTTGCTAATGAAGTGGATATTATTCAAATCAGTATAGTCATATTGGTAGATGCCGTCTTTTGCCATGACGATGGCCAATCCGTTTTCAGCAATAACATCATATACTTCCGCACCTTTCAATTGCTTTAGTAGTAAAAGATTTGCAGGGTCCGATGCATCGTATATTTTCAGTCCGTCCTTATCATCACAGATAAATAAATTATTCCCGTCTTTTGAGAGGCCAATAGGATGTGTAAACTGATAAGATTTTACCATGAAGGAATTCGCCATGTCTTTAATATTGACGATCTGCAATTCATTATAAAACCCAAGGCAGGCACTTGAATCATTCAGTGTAATATAGGCGTAGTCATTGTCTGCAATTACAGGATCACACCCACGCGCGTGAACAAACTGACCAATAAGTGTTGGATTGGAAGGGGATGAAAGAACATCGTACATATACATCCCATTGTTTGTACCTACAAATAGTTTATCCTTTAGCGGGTATATGGTTTCCACATGCCAGTCAACAAGTACTGAGCTTGTAAATGCAGGTGCAAATGGCTGACTGATATCAAAGGCTAACAGGTTATTGGACCCGACTGTATAAAGGAAATTATTGATAATACTAAATCTCGCGAGTGAACCATTGGTTGCGACAATATTAGCGCTTTGGCTTGAAGCCGGTACCGCAAACATGGAACAATTCGGACAATTGTTAAAATATACCGGATAAATATTATAGTTCGGATCATAATCAACGGTCGTGTCGTGTGTTGACCATCCAACAATCACGTTAATAGAGTCCGGGTTGAATACAGTTCCGGCAGTGAAGGCAGCGCCCAGATAATAAATACTGTGATCAGGAAAAACATTTGTAGCGAAATTTTTTGCGACAACATTCAGCGGATCAGTGATATCAAATGAAACCAGGTCACCATAGGCATCTGCATAAAGGGTATTTCCTTTTATGGCCATGTCTTCATTCCCGGGAATATTAATGAATGAAACATTTTTCGGGCTGGAGGGGTTACTGTTGTCAATTACATGAATACCCACATTGGGCTCTGATAAAAAAATATATTTTCCTGAAACCGTTATTTTTCCAGGACTCGAAATATCAACAGAAGGCTGGCTTTTAACTGATTCCCTGAACTTCGTCAGAACTTCATAAATAGGCGTGCTAATGGTATATGTCCTGGTGACCTTATCTTTCATGCATCCTGTTGATAAAAATGCAAGAAGAGACAGGAGACAAATATTACTTAGGAGCCGTGTTTTCTTTTTCATAACAGCGTTTTGACTTTGACTGGCTGACTAATGAAAACGTTGCACGGCACAATTATTTTTTAGCAGGGATAAAGGAAATCTTCAGTCCTGTATAAAAAAGGTGTTGTGGATTTCCCGATCCGGTTTTGAGAAGCCCGGTTAATCCATATTGTAATTGCGGACCGACCTGTAGTTCACTTTTATTGATCGGGAATCCAATCATGATGGCTGTGACTCCATTCAGCTGGAATTTATTGAACAATTCTGCATTTTGATAATACAGATTACCATTTGGATCAAAATGCAATGCATTACTGTTCAACAGGTATGAGATCGAAAAACCTGCTTCCCAGAATAAAGGAAGTTTTGAACTTTTATTTAATTGGAAATCTGCTGTTACCGGCAATTCAATAAAATGATAACTATTAGTATAGGACTGATTACTGCCATTACGATAATAACCGTTAATCGCGTAAGCCCCGGGTAAAGAGGAAGTTCCTGAATTATTTGGTGAATAAGAAACAAATATTGAACTATCTACTGCATAACCTGTATTTACACGCGTAGAATAATAATGATAACTCAATCCTGCTGATACTGAAATGCGTTTGGATAAATACCTGCTTACAAGCGCTCCTGCACTAAAGGAAAATCCCGGATTAATTTCTGATGACACTGGAACGGGTGCTGCGGATCCATTGGCATTGTTAACACTTGCCGGATTATAATATAAGCCGGTAACATTGCTTTGTTTGAATAAGCTTTGATTAATGCTTGACAAACCGGCTCCTCCGGTTAGTCCGATTTTCCATTTGGAAGGTGCAGCTTTTTTCTCATCTTTTTTTACCGTTTTATTTACAGATATTGAATCTTTAGCCGTTATATTTTTTGCAATGGAAATTGGTTTTTTTGCGGAAGAATCTATTTTATAATTACCGGAGTTTTCGGGTTCAGATTTAATAAATGACTTGTTCTTTCCTTCAATATTGTATTTCCCACTCCCTGTTTCATTGATATTCTTTCCAGAATTATTTTCTTTACTGCTGCTGTAGTTATCTTTATTAACCGGCCGTTTGATCTCATTTGCTGATTTATTAACTATTGCATCCCTGGTTGGACTGGATTCATGCTGTATGTTGTTTTGAACTTTGCTTTCAGATTGTATAATCAGGTTTCCTTTTTTTTCACTTTGCTGCTGGCTTGCAACTATTTTGGGAACCGGATTCTTAATCATCAGAAGGTAAACTCCTCCGCCTGTAAGTAAAAGACCTGAAAGAAAGAACAGGATGAAAAAGGGCCTCCGCCGTCTTTTTTCTTTATTGATCTCTTTGTCAACCGCTGCCCACACGGCATCGGAAGGATCAAATCCCAGCTGATCCATTTTTTCCTGAACCTGCTTTTCAAAATTATTTTCGTGCATATATGCCCGTTTTATTATCCAAAGAATTTCTCGTAATCCAACTGATCAGCAATGCTCTTGCGCGTGCATACTGCGACTTGGATGTACCTTCATGAATACCTAAAATTTTGCCGATTTCAGAATGTTTATAGCCCTCCACTGCGTGCATATTAAATATTGTCTGATAGCCGATCGGCAGCTGGCGTATCAGATCAGCGAGTTCTTTTGCATTTAACAACAGTTCCGGGTTTTCGTCAGATACCGGGTGAAGGTTTTTCTCTACAAAAGAAAGATCGTATTGATAATGATCCTGACTTTTCAAATAATTAATAGCGGTGTTCACCATAATTCTTCTTACCCAGGCACCCAGATCTCCCGATCCGTTGTATTGATGAAGATTTTTAAAGATTTTAATAAACCCATCCTGCAATACATCCTCAGCATCAGCCATGGACTTAGTATAACGATAACACAGGCCCAGCATCGCTTTGGCATATAGCGCATACAGCTCCTGCTGGGCGGAAGCTTTTCCTTTCAGGCAGTCATTCAGCAACTTTTTTTGATCCATGTGCTATTATCCTGACACTATATTAATGCAAACCGTTGCTTCTCACATATTTTAAAATGCGGCCGGCATCGCAACCACAGGGTAACGAGCCGGCAATCAATACATTGCAATGAAAACGGAAGGAGATTAAATTTTTTACTTTACCTTTTCATCTAAATCTAATTTTATGTTTGAACAAATATTACAATTGGTAAAAGAACATATGGATAACAATCCCCAGCTTACACAAAATGTCCCTCCTGAACAAGCTGATGCCATTCATAAAGAAATAGCTACGCATATTAATAATGGTCTCCAAAACCAGCAGGCATCACCTATAACAACTGGCGGAATTTTATCTCAGTTGGAAAGCAGTTTAAGTTCAGGTAATCTTTTAACCAGCTCAATTTCCGGAGGTTTAATAGGAAGTTTAGGCAGCAAATTCGGATTATCGCCGGCTATCACAGGGGCTATAGCTGCTTCCTTGCCAGCCCTTCTACAAAAATACACACATAGAAATGATCCTGCAGGAACCAGCGTTGCAGCTGCAACATCCTGATGCTATATTTCAATCCTATTCACCCGTGAAAAAAAATTCAGCAAGAAGAAATTTTATTAAACAATCTGCATTGGGTTTAGGCGGACTGGCATTTGCCCCTTTGATTAAATCAAAAAAAGAAATTCCTGAATCTGCCGGAAAACCAGCTGATAAAAAACTTCACATTATTTGTGTAGGTGCTCATCCCGGTGATCCGGAATTCGGATGTGGAGGGACAATGGCAAAATACAGCAGTGAGGGTCATTCTGTAACATTTTTATATTTAACCAGGGGAGAAGCAGGAGATCCGGCAAAATCTTATTCAGAGTCTGCTGCACTCAGAACTAAAGAGGCTGAAACAGCTTGTAAATTATTAAATGCAAAACCCATTTTCGCCGGACAGATTGATGGAAATACAATCTTGAATAAAGAGTATAATGAGGAGATGACAAAATTAATTCAATCAGAAAATCCTGATCTGGTTTTTACGCAGTGGCCGATAGATACTCATCCCGATCACCAGGTAACCGGCATGCTTACTCTAACTGCCTGGATCAGGTCGGGCAGACAATTTCAGTTATATTTTTATGAAGTAAATACAGGCAGTGAAACAATGGGGTTTACTCCGACCGATTATGTAGACATTACCAGTGTCCGTGATATAAAGAAAGCGGCGATGTATGCTCATAAAACCCAGGATCCGGAGGGCATTTACAATAATTATTTTAAGCCATTGGAAGAATTCAGGGGATTGGAAGCCGGTGTAAAAGCTGCTGAGGGTTTTATTCATTTTAAGGACAAAGCAGACCGGGCAACTATAATTGGCTTATCTGTTAATAGATGAATTTGTTTATCCGGAAATTTTATTGTTTTGTTGCTGTATCCCAATGCTCAGCAATTTTGTCTCCTTCAATGCGAAACGTATCAAAACCGGTAGTTGTATAATTTTTTTATTCCTGGAGAATTTGGGATCATTGCTATAAGGCAATGCTTTTTGATTCTGGGATTCCATTACCGCTACCTTACCTGAAGCAAAATTTGAAAAAGCTGAGATGATGAGACACAGAATTAATAAATGTGACGAAAAGTGGCTAAAAAAACCTGTTGCCGAAAAAAGGCAACAGGTTTTTATTAGAAAGACTTTTCGAATCAATGTTCCTTCGGATGCCCGGGTTCAGCGTGCTGAGGTTGTGCAGCATGTTGCGGAGCCGGGTTATGTTGTTGTTGTTGGGGTTGATTCATGTGTTGTTGTTGTTGCGGCGCAGGATGATATGCCTGCTGATGTTGCTGTGGTACAGGATGACTGCTGGCCGGTTGATGTTGCGGTGCCGGATGATATGCCTGCTGATGTTGCTGTGGTACAGGATGACTGCTGGCCGATTGATGTTGTGGTGACGGATGATTGTTTACATCCTGCTGATGTTGTGGTGCAGCATGATTTCCGGTATTAGGATTATGTGTCGCCGCCGGAGGATTATTATTTGCATGATGAACGACAGGTGCATTTCCATGAGGATCATAGCGGTTTCCTCCAGGCTTATTCATGGCTGCAGTAACCGGCTGACCATGATTTACAGCAGCAAACTGATTTCTGTCCTGCATTGCATGTTGCACATGTAAAGTTTGCTCGGAAGTAGCCTGAACATGTCTTTCTCTCATCGCGGATTCTTCCTGAGCTGAAGGTCTTGCTGAAACACCACCTGTTCCACCGTTAAAACTTACCCTGTTATTTGAGTGGTTGACAACGACTGTTCTGTCTACATAGGTATTATGGATCACTGTCGTGTTTACATTTACAACTGCTGTGTTGTATCTGAATGAGTTCCCTTCCCATCTTCCACCATAAAATCCAGAACCACTATATCCGTAACCATAATTTATACCTCCGTAAAATCCAACGTGAGGTCCCCAATACCCATAGTGAAATCCATAGACCCCACCCACATAACCCCAGTATGCAGGTGTCCATAAATACCCATACTGTGGAGGTAGTACCCAGACTCCGGGTACCCAGAAGTATCCGTCATCCCCATATGCCCAATATCCCGGAACCCACAAAAAGCCATCTGTAGGACAGGCAGGTTGTACATAAACAGGCAATGGCGGTGGTGGTATATTCGCTGAAATGCTGATTCCCACGCTAACCTGTGCGGAAGTAGAATTCGCAGACAAAATAAATAAGGTAGTCGAAAACATTAATATAATGGCAAGCCTTTTCATATTGATTTTTTAGTGAATAATAAGTTTCCTTATTACTATTGAAAAGGCCATGCCAGCTTTAAGTCATCGTTTAATAATTAACAAAATTAATGTGCACTAAACCAGCACTTTAGTTGTAAGATTATTGTAACTCACCGTAATACTTTGTATCGGGTTTGTTGCACCATCCTGTTCTACAAAGAAATATTGCATACCTGATTCTTTAGATGCTGCAAAGACTCTTTTGAAATCAACGTTACCATTACCTATTTCAGTAGGAGCTTTTTGTGTATTAATATCTTTCACATGCCATAGCGGATAACGACCGGGACTTTTTTTGAATAGATCTAAAGGATCTGCGCCTGCTACACTCGCCCATCCGATATCAAGTTCCATTTTAAGAATGTCTGCATTGATTTGTGAAAGAAGCATATCGTAAGGAATTTTTCCGTCTACCTGATCAAACTCGTGTGTATGATTGTGATAACATAATTGAATACCTGCTTTTTTTGCTGCTTCACCTGAGCGGCTTAATGTATCAATCGATTCACTGATCTCCGCAGATGAACTGAGTGGTATGGAAGCACAAACGAGGTATTTCAATCCACCTTCAGCTACTTCATCAATTATCTGCTGATAGTTATCTCTGAGATTTTTCATGGGGGGCATACTTCTTAACTGATGAAGCCTGGTTGTATCCATACCGGGAGGCACTTTAAATCCGCCAGCAGGCATTTTGAATGGTGCACCTCCTACATGGTGTGAAATCCATGAGAGTCCCATTTCCTTTGTCAGTTTGGCAAATTCTTTCGATGTCATACCGTAATACGCACCTTTGATACTGAAAGCCGATTCAACATCTTTATATCCGATATCCGCGATTTTCTTCAGGGTTCCAGGCACATCGTTATCGATTGTACCGCCCATGGTATATAGTTGCAGCCCGACAGGATGCATGGCATATCTGTCTAACAGGGATGCATATCCCTTTTTTGAAAACATGAATCCACCCAGTGCAAGGGCACCCGAATTCAGCAGGAATTTTCTTCTGTTATGCATGATTGTAAATTTATTTGATTCATTAAACGATGGCGATAAGTCAGATCAGGGCATTTTTTCAGTATTGAATTTTATATTTGTCACCGACATTAACGGCCCATCCCCTTTAGCATTTTCATTTTTAAAAAGGAAGTAGATATCATGCTGTCCGGTGACCGGCTTAATATCTGCTTTCATTCCAGGCCTGGCGAAAGGATTACTAAATCCTGCAGCAGGTTTTTTAGAGGATGCTGCGGGTTTCTTTACGGCTACGGGTGCAGCAGCCTGTGCTTTCCTGGTTTTTGCGCCACCTGCATTTTGTGCTGCATTTGCAGCAGATCCACCAAAAACAGGATTTATGGATTCAATCTTTACCTGTCCCAGCAATTCACCATCCGGTTTATCGAGTCTGACTTCAATAGTCCCTCCTATATAACCCATCATTGGGAATGCAATGGCACTAATTTCCAACTGCTGAATTCCGGTCAGATCAATTTGTTTAAACCCTATATAACCATCATTTTTTGGAATGATATTCAAAGAGACAGCAAACATGGTTTGCAAATTCACTTCGGCGCGATGTGTTATTTCAGCTGAACCGGGACTTAATTGCGGACTGCGTAATACTATAGTTTTTTCACTTGTCAATGGTTCTGAGCCTTTGGCACCTTTATCTGTATATGCTGCTCTTATAACAATTGATCCTTTTCCATTATCCCCTTCCGGAATTTTAGGCGTGTAACTGCCTTTCAGCGGCAGGGTGCTGATCGTTTTTTGGTTGGAACTGAGAATATAATTTATAATCGTGCGCGCGTCATTCATTGATATATTCGGATGAGCTGGCATGTTAACCGTTCCCCAAACTCCACTCCCGCCGGATCTTATTTTCCTGGCAAGAGAATCCAGCGCCCAGTTATATTTCGACTTATATTTTTCAGCAACTTCGATAAATTCCGGACCAATGGATTTTGTATCCAGATGATGACAATTATTGCAGTCTACTTTATTAATCATGGCCTGAGCCACAGCGAAACGGGTGGATGCATCTACACTGCGTTGTCCCTGCACCAATTCTGCCACATCGAATCCTTCTGAAGTATAATCAATACTTGCAGCAACCTGCTTGGGGTTAATCTGTCCATCTTCTTTATCAACCACTTTAATATCATAGGCAAAAGGCTTTCCGGGGAAGAAGAAAGTTTTATTACCCGTGATATCCAAATTTATTTCAGGTGGTGCATTACCTGCGATAATTTTTAATGACTGGCTGTTTTTGGCTCCCTGGGGGTCTGTGACCGTTAGTGTGGCTGTATATTCACCAGGCTGATTAAAACTGGCTGATGGATTGGGTTCATTATATGTTACAGGAGCAATTCCATTTGCGCCTGTGATTACCCATTCATATTTGAGCGAATCACCATCATAATCCTTTGTCCCTGCAGATGAAAGATTAACTGTCAGTGGCAGGATGCCACCACTTTTATCGGCAGATGCATGAACGATGGGTGTACGGTTACCGGAATTAAATTCTATACGAACCAGTTTTGAATTATCACTTTTCCTGAACCAGTTGCTGCCATATTCCAGTACATACAAATCTCCATTGGGACCGAATTTGATATCAATAGGTTCAATCGGCTGATAGGAAGGAAGAAATTTTTCCATGGATTTATAATCGCCATTTTCTTTCATGCTGATGGCCATGATCCAACCGCGTGAAAGATCCGCAGCAAGCCACTTCCCTTCATAATAACCAGGATATGGACGTTTAGCATTTACAAAATTTGAACGGCGATAAACAGGGCCTCCAACTGAACATCGTGAACCAGATCCTACCAATGGAAATTTTTCAGAATTTCCGTAAGGATAAGAGATGAAAGCAGGTTGCGCAGGTGGTAAATCAGTCAATCCTGTATTATTGACTGAATGATTGACCGGATGTGCAGGATCCTGCGGAGGATAAACCGTATCATGCACATAATCATACATTGGATACCCCACATTCTCTCCAATAAAATACGGCCATCCAAAATAACCAGGTCCCCTGGCCTGGTTGAATTCATCCATTCCCGTCCTGGTTGTCTTAGTATCCTCGTTTGCATCCGGGCCTACTTCTCCCCAATATAACCATCCGGTTTTGCTGTCAACCGAAGGACGCCATGGGTTGCGGTCCCCCATAATATAAATTTCAGGCCTTGTTTTCGGTGTTCCTTTTGGAAAAAGATTTCCATCGGGGATACTATAAGTACCATCGGCATTCGGATGTATTCGTAATATCTTCCCGCGAAGGTCATTCGTATTACCTGAACCACGCTGGTCATCCCAGCTTGACCTGCCCGGACGTTCGTCTGTCTGGGATTTTTCAGCAACATTTCCCGTGTTATTTCCGACAGCCAGATATAGATTTCCCGATTCATCCCAGGTCATGCCACCACCAGTATGGCAGCAAACTTCTCTCTGTGTTGGAATTTCCAGTACAATTTTTTCTGATCCCGCAACCAGTTTATCGTCCCTGATTTCCCAGCGAGATAAAACATGTTTGCTGATCGTCGGATGTGCATAGTATAAATAGGCAAAATGATTCTCATCAAATTTCGGATCCACGGTGAAACCAATAAATCCTTCTTCTGCTTCAGTTACCTTTCCATCCTTGCTTGTATACTTTGTATTTACCGGAATGGAACCAACGAGTGTAACTGTTTTAAGAATCGGATTATAAACTTTGAGGTCGCCCTTACGTTCATTAATATATACCTTACCATCTTTCAGAACTTCAAAATTCATAGGCTCGTCCAATGCACCTTCTGAAGTAAGAGTCACGGGAGTAAACCGGTTGTCATCCGGCTTAACGGTATCCATAGCATTTTCCACTTTGGAAGATTCCTGATGTTTGCAGGAAATGGAGAAGAAACAGATCATTAAAAAAAGGAGAATAAAAGATTTCAGGCAGAGCAACCGGTTGTAAATAGTATTCATTGCAATCGTTATTAAGCGTTTTGAAAATGCGGGATAAACTATATAGCGAAGATATTGCGGAAATAAATCCAGGTTATACGTCCATTCTTTTAAAAGTAAATACCATAATGAATGTACAATAATAAAATGCGACCAAACCCTGAAACTTGTATACCAATGCTTAAAAGCAGTCCGGATTGCACTTCCGATTCATAGGGATTGAAAATTGCAATGCTCTTCGTAACTTTCTTTAAACCTTATAAATGAATGCCCCGGCTACTGTTTATGATCCGGTCGTACTCAATACCCTGAAAGCCGCTAAAACCGCCTTTCGGACCGGAGCCATCAGGAATGTGCAAGTGAATGGTCAGTCAAAAACATTTTCTTATCCTTTTCCCTCTCCGATTGACTGGCGTGATGTCTGGATATATTTCTTAATGACCGACCGGTTCAATAATCCGGTATCGCCTCCGAATTCCACGATAGAAAATCCTGCGATTGCGTGGAATCAGCCATATGATTTCAGGCAGGGTGGTACATTCAAAGGTATTGAAGCAGAACTCGACTATATTCTTTCGCTGGGAGCAGGTGCTATCTGGATATCGCCCATATTGAAGAATCCAAAACCCAATTCTCCTTTCAATTATCATGGATATGCCACGCAGGATTTCATGCATATTGATGGAAGATTTGGTTCCGATGGAACTGAAGCCACAGCCGAGTCCGAATTAAAAGAGTTGATTGATGCTGCTCATGCCAGGGGTATCTATGTTGTAATCGATATCGTAATCAATCATTCGGCTGAAGTATTCGACTATAATTACAATAATAATGTAGTCGCCAGTTTTAATGATCCATCTATTTTATTTGGCCCATTGGGAGATGAACCGCCCATTCAATGGACAGACAGTACGGGAAAACCACGCGCGGACTGGCAGGACATACTTCCCCCATCTGTAAATCTTTCCACAGATGATGCCATATGGCCGGTGGATCTTCAGTTACATAAAGATTTTTTTCGGCGCAGGGGAAATAAATTGACAGATGCAGCGCCTCCGGGAGGTTTTGCAAAAGGAGATTTCGGTTCCATGCGTCAATTGGTTGGAGAGTACGCAGCCATATCGGCGAACCAGCAAACCCTGCGGGATCAGTACGGACAAACCCCGGTATTAAATATCCTTGTTCAGATCTATACTTATATGATTGCCAATTATGACGTTGATGCTTTCCGGATAGATACAGTTAAATATGTAGCACCTAAAATTGTAGAGACATTTGGAAATTCCATTCGTGAATATTGCATGAGTATTGGCAAGAAGAATTTTTTTATGTTTGGCGAAGTTTATGATGATGAACAAACCATAGAAGAATTTGTGGGAAGAAACAGCACAAACACAGACGGATTCGGTATCGATGCCGCACTTGATTTTCCTCTCTTTTTCAATCTGCCTTCAGTTGCCAAATCTTTCACTGATGTGGCAACGATCCGGCAGGTTTTTACAGACCGAAAGACAGCTGAAAATACGCTGATCAGCTCACATGGCGAGGCAGGAAAATATTTTGTAAGTTTCCTGGATAACCATGACCAGAATGAGCGGTTCAATCATCCCGGGACAAATCCATTGCAGGTATTGATAGGACTGGCGACACTTTTTTGTCTTCAGGGGATACCCTGTTTATATTATGGGACTGAGCAAGGACTGGATGGGGCAAAGGATAATGCAGGGAATCCTGCAACGGGTACATTGGAATCCGTGAGGGAAGCACTATGGGGGAAAACCCCGATCGCATTTGACAACAATGATTTCTTTTACAAACATGTGTCGGTACTTGGCAAATTGAGGTCTTCTGAAGCAGCATTGAAATACGGAAGACTTTATTTCCGGGAAGTATCGGCCAATAAACAGGACTTCGGGCAATCGTCGGGCATTGGTGGAATTCTTGCATTTTCCAGGGTGCTTTATGACAGTGAAATTCTCATCGTAGCCAACACAAATACAACCACACAATTTACCGGCTTCATCGTTATGGATATTGATATCAACCGGTCAAAGCCTGCGATGAAAGTTTCCTATAGTAATATTGGAACTGTCGGCTCCGATCATGTTCAGATGATACAGGGTGCTAGGTTTTTTAATGGAAATACGGTTATTACAGCGAATGAAACAGCCGTTTATTTTGTCATACTTGCTCCCATGGAAATTCAAATCCTTATACCGGTTTAACGAAAATTATATCATACAGATGTTTTCTACATCCACTGACTAACATCATTTCTCGAATATAAGGGCTTCTGTTGAAGCGCCGGTTTTTTGAAGGGTAGCCACGAGTTCATTTACCATTGGATCGGGTCCGCAGATATAAAAATGCCGGCTAAAATCAGTAATATTCTTTCTGATAAATTGTTCATCAATCCGCCTGTTTTCAAAACCTTTTAAACCGTCCCTGGTCAAAATAAAAATGACGTTATTCCCGAGAATTTCCTTTAATTCTTTTTCATAAATAATATCAGCTGATTTTTTATTGGAGAAAAAAAGAATATTATTCTCTATTTTATTATTATGATGCAGGCTGCGCAGTATGGCAATAAAAGGAGTAATGCCTGCTCCGCCGGCAATAAAATAACCTGGTCCCCTGTATTCTATAGCTCCCCAGGGATCCCTGACTATCAATTCATCACCCGGTTTTAATTGATGTAATTTATCCGTTATACCATGATGATCTGCATATCGTTTAATGGTGAATTCCAGGTATGGCTCTTTCGTCAACGCGGTGAAAGTAAAGGGCCTGGTTTCATTTTCGATTCCGGGTTTATTAATCGATAAATCGTTCGCCTGCCCCGGCTGGAATTCATATCCTTTAGGTTTTTCAGTTCTGAAACACTTTACATCGTGGGTTACCTGAAAAATTTCGATTATCCTGACTACATGCTCCATAATTCTATCATTAATATTGTAAAGCTATCTAATTATAGAATTCCCATTTGCAACTCCCTGATATGATTATCAATCACTTAAAAAATGTGGAAAACTATGTGCTAAAGGCGTGCAAAACCATATCAATAAAAATTTGGAAACGGATATTCAGATAATGTACATTAGATTCATAATTGAGAAACGGATATCTGTAACAAGATGGAAAGATCTCAGTTGAGAAGTGAAATCTGTAACAGGAGAGTAACAACTCAAGGGAGCATCGGGCTAGTAAGTACAAGACGAAAGTCAGGTAACGAAAAAGGCTTGGTGCTTTTCCTTTTTTAGAAAGTCCCGAAATTTTAAATTCGAAATTATCCCTCAAATTTTCTTTAACAGTTTTTAAAGATTTGAAACTTACTTAATTGTAGTTTTTCCTTTTGATAAGTTTTGAACTTAGTATACGGGCATCCTTTAAAGGACGGTCCATGTCCTCTCCTTTGCTTGTTGGTTCTGAAGCGATTTTATCGACCGTCTCCATGCCGGTTACGACTTCTCCAAAAATTGTATAGTTCATATCGAGATGCGGCGTTCCTCCGAGTGTTTTATAAATTTCTCTCTGATAATCTGGTATTTTTCTTTTCAGTCTTTTTATTTCAACAGAATCAAGTCCTGCGTCTGTAAATTTTTTCCCCTGAACTATATAAAACTGACTGGAGCTGCTTGCTTTTTCGGGATTAACATCATCGCTTTCTCTTGCGGCAGCAAGTACTCCCCGTTTGTGAAAAAGAGTTACCCTGAATTCTGCAGGGATGGTATAAGGCGGACTTGAATCTCCCAGGGCTTTGCCCGGAGAAGCGTTCCTGCTTGTTGGATCGCCGCATTGAATCATAAAATACTGTATCACGCGATGGAAAAGCAGGCTGTCATAAAAATGACTTTTCACCAGTCGCAAAAAATTATCTCTATGCAGAGGGGTTGAATCAGACAATCGCAGAATGATGGTACCATCGGTTGTCACGAATTCTATATCTCTTTTCCTGTCTTTTTTCTTTAGTTTGATTTGAGATTGGGCCAGTGCAGAGACTGAAAAAAGCAGGGTTATTAATAGGAATACGAAAGTTGATCTCATGGGTATACAAAATAAAAAATAATGCCTTATAAATTTTTTTTATAAGGCATTATTTCTTTAATAATAACCAGATTATAATCTACGCTGCTTTATGTTTATACTTTCTAATTATTTTCCTGCCTGTCCTGCCATAGCTGCCTGAATCTGTGCCTGCTTAGCTGCCATTTCAGCCTTCAAAGCTTCCAGATTAAAGCTTGCACCTTTCTGCATTGGAGGAAACTCGAGAAATGTTGGAATTTCTTTTGCAATTGTTTGTTGAACCAATACGAAGCGCCAGAATTCATACAGGAACCAATTGAAGTATTCGTATGATCCCATATTAGCATTTGGCCACATGGTTCGTTCCAGAGGATCAAGACGAAGGTTTACCAGTAATGGCATATCTGGTTTTACTGTAGTACCTATCCAGCCGCCAGGCTGGTCAATAAAACGATATTTATAATCATCAACGCGTATGGCTGCCAGTGTTCCTTCAGTGAAATAGAATATTTCATGCCGGTTTGATGGTCCTTTACCCGTGATTAAAGCTGTTTGATCGTAACCGTCCAGATGAACTTTATAATTCATCCCTTCTATTGATTTTCCTTTTACAAGTTCACTTGCAATATTTGGATCACCTGCTGCCGCCAGAAATGTAGGAAACCAGTCCAGTCCGGAGAAAATGCCATTTTCCACCTTGCCCGCTGGAACATGACCAGGCCAGCGAAGCAGGGCTGGTGCGCGGAATCCGCCTTCAAATCCTGTTCCTTTCCCAGCTGCGAAAGGTGTTTGTCCCCCATCAGGCCACGTGAAATTTTCTGTCCCATTATCGGTTGTAAATACAACGATGGTATTATCATCCAGTCCATTGTCCTTCAGATATTTCATTACGGTTCCCACGATATCATCCAACTGCGCCATGCCTGCTTCATGAATAGTCCAACCGTTTTCTGAATTGCGCATCGCTTCATATTTGGGAGATAAATGGGTAGTTACATGCATACGGGTAGGATTCAGCCACAGGAAAAATGGTTTATTGCTGGCCCTTGCCTTGTCAACGAATTTTAATGACGCATCAAGTATTTCATCATCTACAGTTTCCATTCTTTTCGGACACATAGCACCCGCATCTTCTATTTTTTGTTTACCAACCTTACCCCAACGCGGCATTTCTGTAGCATCATCTGTAGTTGTCGCCCAGGAATGAACCATATTACGAGGCCCGACCTGGTTCAGTAAATTTTGTGGATAAGCAGGATGGCAGGGATCTTCCATCGCATCCAGGTGATAGAGGTAACCAAAAAATTCATCGAATCCGTGAACAGTTGGCAGAAATTCGTTCTTATCCCCCAAATGATTCTTTCCAAACTGGCCAGTTGCATATCCCATGGATTTTAGAGCCGTTGCAATTGTAACAGCTTCAGCTGGAATTCCAACAGATGCCCCCGCCTGACCGACCGTTGTCATACCTGTACGAATTGGTAATTCACCGGTAATGAAATTTGCACGTCCGGCTGTGCAACTTGCTTCGGCATAGTAATCAGTAAACCGCATCCCTTCTGAAGCGATTTTATCCAGGTTTGGAGTCCTTGTCGCCATAAGGCCCTGGTTGTAACAACCCATATTCAGCCATCCGATATCATCACCCATGATGACAACGATATTAGGTTTCTTTTGTGCTTCTAAGGGAACTGCAAAAAATATTAATAATAACGCAGGCGCTATTCTTAATAATTCAATAAATTTTTTCTTAAGACTTGGCATATGTATTTGAATTTAGTGATTAATAACGATAGATATGAAAGAAGGAATTTGTATTTAGAAATCATAGGATTGGTAAGGTATGATTAAACCAGTCCCTTTGAATTGTTATACGGTTAAAAGGACAGTTTAACCGTTAAATAGAAATACTAACAATTTGAATACTGAGCAGAGCTCTTAGATGTTTACCTAAATGAGGATAGAGATATCAATCTGATAAAAAAGATTTCATCATTTGATAACTTCCGGCAAAAAATGGAGTTCGCTGATGCAGGGATTCCGGTTGAATGCAAAGAATATTATTTTCTCCTTCAGTTGCTTTACCACCCGCCATTTCTAAAATAAATGCAAAGGGATTGCATTCGTATACGAGCCTGAGTTTTCCTTTTGTATGATCAGCAGTTGCAGGATATAAAAATATTCCACCTTTCAACAGGGTACGGTGCATATCCGCAACCATTGTTCCTGTATATCGTAATGAACAGGCAGAACTGTCAGAACCTGATTTTTTCTGACAAGAATCAATAAATTTTTTTACCCCATGATCGTAATTGTAATAATTACCCTGGTTGACAGAATATACATTTCCATTTTTTGGGCATTTGATATCCGGGTGACTGATCGTGAATTCTCCAATGGAGGGATCCAGGGTGAAACCGTTTACTCCTCTGCGTGTAGCATATACAAGCATGGTAGATGATCCGTAAATAATATACCCCGCAGCTACCAGGTTTTCTCCTTTCTGTAAAAAATCTTCTTTGCTGCAGGGAATGCCCTTTTGTGATTTGCGCCGGTAGATACCGAAAATCGTTCCGATGGAAATATTCACATCAATGTTACTGCTCCCATCCAACGGATCAAGGACTACTACATATTTTGACTGATTACAAAGTTCTTCATCAAAACAAATAAAATCATCCAACTCTTCTGATGCGATACCCGCACAACTGATTCCCCTCCGAAGAACGGCCATGAATTCCGCATTGGCATATTCGTCCAGCCTCTGAACACCTTCACCCTGAACATTTGTTTTTCCCGTATCACCCAAAATGTCCTCGAGGCCTGCTTTATTCACTTCGACATTCACTCTTTTTGCAGCCAACGCAATATCCCGAAGCAGATTGCTCAGTTCTCCGGTTGCGTGAGAAAGAAAACGCAGTTCCTGTTTTCTGAATTCCTCCAGGGTTAGTATGTTTCTGTTGATCATCATAGAGGCCCAAAGCCTAAAGCCTAAAGCTTAAAGCGTTTTTATGTAAATAATTATTAATGATATTCATTTTGATAAATATTAGCGTTAAGCTTTAGGCTTTAAGCTTTAAGCTTTAGGCCAATTGAAGCTTTGCTTCAATTGAATGAATTGCTTTCATCGTTTTAATTACTGAATCAGGTGTGACAGAAATCGAATCGATGCCTGCTTCAACAAGAAATTGTGCGAAGTCGGGATGGTCTGATGGACCCTGGCCACAAATTCCAACCTTTACGCCAGCTGATTTAGCCTGACGGATCAATATTTTCAACATGCGCTTTACTGCTTCGTTGCGCTCGTCATACAAGTGAGCAACCAGTGCAGAATCACGGTCCAGTCCCAGGGTAAGCTGGGTCAGGTCATTTGAGCCAATGGAAAAACCAGTAATATGTTCAGCAAATTCACGGGCCATAATAATATTCGAAGGAATTTCCGCCATCAGGTATAATTCCAAACCTGCTTTCCCTTTTTCCAACCCATGCTGCGACATGATATGGGTAACTTTCTTCAATTCTTCCACCGTACGACAGAATGGAATCATTACGGCCACATTTTTGAGTCCCATTTTTTCGCGCACTTGATGAATGGCTTTGCATTCCATTTCAAACGCCTGCCTGTAAGATGCTGAATAATATCTCGAAGCGCCACGCCATCCGATCATTGGATTTTCTTCGAGTGGTTCAAAATGTTCGCCTCCCATGAGATTACGGTATTCATTCGTTTTAAAATCGGAAAATCGGACAATCACTGTATTTGGGAAAAAGGCAGCGGCAATTTTTGCAATGCCAAATGAAAGCTTTTGAATAAAAAACTGTTCTTCGTTTTCAAAACCCCGGATAGCTGATTTAATATTTGCTGACAAAACCTCATCCTTCAGATTTTTATGCGTGAGCAGGGCCATCGGATGAATACCGATATAGTTGTTAATGATGAATTCCTCTCTTGCCAATCCTACTCCCGCATTCGGAATATGTGAAAAACGGAAAGCCATGGAAGGAGACGCAACATTCAGCATCAGTTTGGTTTGAATTTCCGGAAGTTCATCCAGTCTTGTCTCCACAATATCGAAAGCAAGATTTCCGGAATAGACTAATCCTGTATCGCCTTCTCCGCAACTTGCGGTTATTTCCATACCATCGGTTAATATGTTCGTCGCATTCTGGCAACCAACGATGGCGGGAACGCCCATTTCCCTGGCAATGATGGCTGCGTGACAGGTACGCCCCCCTTTGTTAGTGATGATGGCAGAAGCGATTTTCATGATGGGTTCCCAGTCCGGATCCGTCATATCAGTCACCAATACATCGCCCGCCTGGAATTCAATTCCTTCCGACAATCTTTTATCAAGCGAATACATGATCTTGACTTTTCCTGTTCCGATCTGATCTCCTACAGCAATACCTTTCAATATTGGTTTTGACAAATGTGACTGCATAACATATTCGATCAGTTTTCCATGATCCTTACGCGAATGAATGGTTTCAGGTCTGGCTTGTACAATAAATAACTGGTTGGTAATCCCATCGACCGCCCACTCTATATCCATGGGGCACCAGTGGTCTTTCAATCCTGAATAATATTTTTCAATGATCACAACCCACTTCGCGAGCTGCAAAATTTTCTCATCATTCAGGCAGAATTTATTTTGTGCAGATTTATCTATGGGAATAATTTTCACTCTTTCGTCGGGATCGTCTCCATAAACCATCATATGATCCTTTAGTCCCAGTTTCTTTTCGATGATCGGAACAAAATTTTCTTTTAGTGCAGGTTTAAAAACGATGAATTCATCGGGAGAAATACTTCCCTGAACGATCATTTCTCCTAAGCCAAAAATGCCATTGATTACCACTACATCCCTGAAACCGGATTCAGTATCCAGTGAAAAAGCGACTCCTGAACTTCCGAGATCAGAACGCACCATTTTTTGCACGCATATAGAAATCGAGATGGCAAAATGATCATATCCGAAATTCTGACGATAGCTGATGGCCCGATCGGTGAATAATGAAGCAAAACAATTGCGGACAGAATCCATGATGGCGGCCGGTCCGCGTACATTCAGATATGTTTCCTGCTGACCAGCAAAACTTGCGTCCGGCATATCTTCTGCGGTAGCAGATGATCTTACCGCCACATCAGTCGTCTCCTGTCCGTATTCGGCAGACAAACGGTAATATGCATCAATGATCTTTTTACTGAGTTCCGGTGGAAATTTGGAATTGCGGATCAGGCTTCTGATCTGGAGTCCTGCCCTTCTCAATGATTCCATATTATGGTAATCTATCTCTGAAATGAGAGCAGTTATTTTATCTTCCAGTTGATTCTCTGAAATGAAAACCTGGTAAGCATCTACCGTGATAATAAAACCTGCCGGTATACGAATGCCAAGTATACTCAGGTGACGGATCATTTCTCCGAGTGAAGCATTCTTACCACCCACACGAGTTATGTCTTCAATACCCGCCTGATCAAGGCCCAGGATAAATTTCTCTTCCATATTTTATTTTTAAAAATGATGGACAAAAATATATTGGCCGTATCTGAACCTATGGCTCCTATTTGACAGGTTTTTGTACTATCTTAACCTATATGGGTATTGTAGTGTACGATATACATCATTATAATATTAATAATGTTTAACCATGAAACCGCATTTATTAAAGATTCCGAAGGAAGATGAGCATTCATTTAGTGTGCGGTATGACATCGTTTCATTCTTTTATAATAAATGGCATTACCATCCTGAAATAGAACTGGTATATATTATTGAGGCGACAGGCAGACAGTTTATCGGTGATAGTATACATCATTTCAAGAACAACGATTTAATCCTGATTGGAGCTAACCTGCCGCATTTATGGCGTTGTGATGAAAAATTTCTGATTAAGGGTTCCAAACTGAAAGTGGAAGCCATCATCATTCATTTTTTGCCCGAATGTTTTGGACCCGGATTTTTTAAACTTCCTGAAAACAGTTCTCTGTTGAGTCTCTTTCAAAAAGCGCAGATGGGAGTTCGGGTAAAAGAAGAGACGGGAATATCGGTAGGAAATTTAATGCGTAAGCTTGTCACCGCCAGGAACAGCGAACGGATTATTTTATTATTGCAAATATTACATACGATAGCAGAATCGCAACAGACAAAGACGATCTGCAGCGAAGGATTGACTTTTCAATACAGTGCTTTGGAAGCGGAAAGGCTTAATACTATTTACCAGTATATACTGAATAATTTCTCGAAAGAGATCAGCCTTGAACAGATTGCGAAAGTCGCCCATCTTACACCCAATGGTTTCTGCAGATATTTCAAATCCAGGATAAAAAAAACTTTTTCACGGTTTCTTATTGAAGTTCGAATCGGTCACGCTTGTAAACTGCTGGCTGAATCGGATAAACCTGTAGCGGATATCTGTTATGAATGCGGCTTTAATAATTTTTCAAACTTCAACCGGCATTTTAAGCATATCGCCCGGCGAACACCGTTGAATCACCGAAAATACTACCAGGAAATAAGAGGGATGAGGATGAGGTTGTCAGAAAGTTAAAATAATACTTACTTTTTATCAAAACCTTCACTGAAGAATTCAGGAAGCGTCATTCCGAATGCATTGATAACCTTTATTAATGAACTAAATCGTATATCATGACCTTGTTCATATCTTCCGAATTGAGCTCTTGATATATCATGATCGTAGGCAAAATATTCATAACTGGAATAACCAGCATCAATTCTGAGCTTTTTAATCCTCACACCAAGCCTTTTTAATTGATCTTCTTTATCAAGCTTAGCTTTCACAGTCTTTTTAGGACCTTTATTTCCCTCTGGTTTCATTTATTAAAATAAATAAAACGCCGTGATATGGGTTACCACTAATAAGATACCCTTTATTAGTGGCTTTTTAAATTAATTTTCTTAATTTAGTATTCTAATGGCGATGCCATTCGATGCAAATTTATAAAATGTCAGGGCGACCAAAACTTACGGGTGATCAGCATTTAATTTGTGAACTTCAAAACGGAGATGAAGCCTGCTTTACAACTATCTTCAATCAATTTTACGCTCCTCTTGTTTTATACGCGTACAGGATTACAAACGACCAAAGTGCTGCTGAAGATATTGTAGAAAATGCTTTTATTAATCTTTGGAATAAGCGTCACATCCTATCGGAAATCCGTTCACTGAAATCTTATTTATATGCCATTGCCCGTAATGGCTGTATTTCCTGGATCAGAAAGAATAAACGCGATATTTCACGCAATAATGAGATCTCTGCAATAGAAGAAGTATCTGAGCGGACAATACTTGAAAGCATGATATATTCCGAAACCATGTCAATGATTTATGCCGCTATGGAAAAATTGCCACCACAATGCAAAAGGGTTTTTTTAATGCACTATGTTGAAGGTAAAAAAATATCCGAGATAGCTACAGAGTTGAAAATTTCCATAGGGACCGTTAAATCACATAAAGTCCGTGGAATCGATTTGCTTCAAAAAGCCTTATTAAGTTTGATATTTGGATTATTTATATTATAAGGCCTTCTTTTAACTTATTTTCATGTCCCTCTGGGAGTTTTAAACAATATCTGTTTAAAATATTTACAGTTATACTATTCTGAATTTTGATTTCCAACGTCTTTATATTAATTCTCATGAGGCTACATTTAAGTCGCCCATCAAGGGTTTGTTTTCGCAAACCCTTAAATAAATATTGGGATCACAGGTTACCTGGTGATCCAGATCTACGTCCAATTTTGCATAGTTGTTCTTAAGTTCCAGGGACGTTTTTACGTCCCTGCTTTAAAATTCCTGTAAAGTCTCAGATTCTTGAGCGAGTTAATTTAAAGTTTGTGCTTCTATCCCCTTGGTCCGTGACGTTTACTTTCCATCCAATCCAGTTTTAAAACACCCGGTAATTTATCAAGCAAGGAAGCCGTACGCCCAATCCTGTCCCTTTCCATTTGACAATGAATCATAAGCCGGCCCTGATTCATTTCTCTGCTATAGAAATAGAATTCGTCAACTTCAATACTACGTTCCAGCAACAGTGCAAGAATGCGTGCTGTCGCTGCAGTCCTAGCCTCCAACTGGAATATAAATACAAATGGTTTTTTCGAAATATCCTGGATCATTCGTTAACTATTCACAATGATTGAAAATGGTTCATGACGATTCAATACGTCCAATATTGTTAAGAGTAAATAGTAACCCGTAAGATAATGGTCCCGGGTATTAGAAATTGTTCAGAAGTGAATTAAAGGTAAACTTTTTTTAAAAACAATCAAGGGTTGTTTTACGATTCCATGATTTTTCTAAAACAATTAGATTTATAACATAGAATTTGTATTAGAAATATTTATCTAATGGAAAACCCTTAGTAAACTTTTTATGTCATACTTATTTTAAGAAATTATTATTTTTGAAAATGTACCTGCTTTTTTATAGTTAACATTAATTATAAATTTTCGATTAATATTTTAGTCGGTTTTCCAAAGACTTTAACCTAAAACGACCCGACATGCTTACATTAATTAATCTACAGGATGAAGACTCTTATCCATTTCAAGACGGCCTTCCACCAGGATATCGGAGTTTAATATTCCATGGCGCTAGGGCATTATCCATTCAGACAAAGTTTGGAATGGTCGTCTTGCAGGAATTCAGGCAGGCAGATTTTACTATTCTTCTTGGGGTTTATAAATTTCTACATATGATCCGGTGTATACTGAGGCCGCAAGAATTTTCAACCGGATCCTATCTTGCAATAAAGAATAATTTTAAATGCAGTATAGAAAGAATCGGTCTGATCCGGGTAAAAGAAGGGCATTTTAATTTTTTTAAAAATAATAAAGAAAATATAGAAACAGAATTCAGAGCTGGAAAGGAATATCAAATGCTTGAAATCTACTGTTCAGATGAAATGGTTGCCAAAATTCTTCATTATTTTCCAAGATTAGCCGAACAATTTAAAAAAACAAAAAGTCATCACTCTTTCCAACTCTTATTGCACAACCGATTTGCCGGTGATAAGGTTCTATCCCTGGTAAACGACATTTTGAATTCACCGTTTAATGCGAGCATAAATAAAATCTACTTTGAATATAAGGTCAGAGAATACTTACTACTCTTGATGGCTGAATCTTCCAATAAAGAAGAGCCAAAGTTTTTTCTTTCCAGAGAAGAAAAAGATCGTCTCGAGGAACTCGCAGTCCGCCTTCAGCAGAATCCAAACGGCAAGTTTCCAATCACTCCATTGGCTAGGGAAATGGGTATGAACGAGATAAAACTCAAACTTGGTTTTAAGCAGATTTTCGGCAAAGGAATTTTTAAATACCACCTCGATCAACGAATGAAAGAAGCTCATCGGCTTTTAAAAGACTCTGGCCTGCCGGTTAAAAACATCGCCAGTATGGTAGGATATGAAATGGTGACAAGTTTCATTACCAGGTTCAGGGAATATTATGGCTACCCGCCAAGCCAGATTCAAAAAAAGTAATAATCTCATATCTTTTTGCCAAATTAAAACTACCGAATGCCAATACAATTTATTTGGAATCCGGTTACGGATACATTGACCTTTGTATCTGATAGAACAATACATGCAATCAACTCAAATTTTAAAAAAATATTTTCCTGATTTCATTAGTTTTTTGTTCATTTTTCTATTTGTATATGCGGCTGTAAGCAAACTAGTTGATTTCTCCTCTTTTAATGCCCAGCTCGCTCAATCTCCCTTACTGACTGGATTTACGGGTTGGATCATTTTGATTATTCCCGTCATTGAAATTATGATTGCCATTCTTCTTTCTATTAATCGTTTGCGATTGAAGGGATTGTACGCCTCCTTTACGATTATGATTATGTTCACAGTTTATATTATTGTGATACTGAATTTCAGTGAATTCATTCCATGTTCATGTGGTGGAGTATTGCAACATATGTCCTGGAAAACTCACCTTGCATTTAATATAGTCCTTGTTTTGTTGGCGGCTCTTTCGATTTTACGTTTAGAAACTTACAAGATGCGGACAACTAAAGAATCAAAATTATATTGAAGATATTTTATTGCAATAAAAGCAGGAGTCACCGAAAACCTGTAAAACAGAGTAGGTATCTTTTTTAATCATTAATATTTTTATATGAAAAGAAAAAACATATTTATAGCAGCAGCATTTATACTTGCTATCGGAAGTGCATTTACTTCCAAGCATGGTAATAATTTAATTGGTAATGGATATATTAAACCAAATTGTAATCAGGCAGTTGTAACCTGTAATAATTTTCCAGGAGTCGCTTGTACTTTCATGGGGGCCCAGGCATATTCTGATCAGACCACCTGTACTGTGGCTTTAACAAGATCTCTGCCTTAACAATAAGAAAGGGGCTTTCAATAATGAGCCCCTTTTTAAATCATTCAATATGATCAGGCCTCTACAAAAGTCAAGTATTTTGATTAATCTATTTGCTGGAATGCTGGTTGGTATATTTCCGATAATCGTTTTGTATTTACATTCAGAAAATTTTCATAAAAGCAAAAATGCTTTTTATAGGGTTTTTCCATCTCATGTCATTCTAAGAACTGCCATTCTGGAAGGCAGGTCCAACAATGATTACATCATTGGTAAATCAGCAAGCAATATTTATATCAGCAATAATCATAACCCCTTTGAATTGTCTATTGTCAATATGAATTTGCACGATACACATTCTGTTCATTTCTCAATCTCCGATTATCAAAATTATGATCCTTCACAAATCATGGTGAGTATTGATTCTCCGAATTTTTTTATTGTTGACAAAATTAGATCCATAGTCTTTCAGGGGGATATCAATAATTCAGGCAATATTAAAACTATCGATACTTTGAAATTTTCATCTTCCGCAACATCGGCGATTTCTGCAAAGTCCATTATCCTAAGAACTTACCTCGACAAAATTCAAAGCAATATCCTGACTAAAGTAAATCTAAGCGTTCCGACATTTAAGAATTCGGCAAATGTTCTGGAAAAGCAGGTTGATGGCTTTTTTTGTACAGACGGATCCATGCAAATAGATTACCAATCCAACCGACTGGTTTATATGTATTTTTATCGAAATCAATTTATTTGCCTGGATACTAATCTCCAGGTTATTTATAGATCGAAAACACTCGATACCAATTCACAGTCAAAAATAGAAGTTAGAATAGTACATGAACAAAACATTCTTGCTTCTCCACCTGTTTTGGTAAACAAATTTATTTGTCTCTCAGGCAAATCTATCCTTATATGTTCTGCATTATGCGCTGATAACGAAGATCGGAAAGCATTTAAAAATAATTCTGTGATCGATGTGTACGATTCCAAAGATGGAAGATACCGGTTTAGTTTTTATCTTCCTAAGATCCACAATAATAAAATAAGCAGTTTCGCTCTTCAGGGAAAACAACTTTTTACTATTCAAGGCAATTCCTTAGTCAGGTACGATCTGGACCTCTGAAAATCGCCAACATTTATTATGGAGCCGGATCCCGGATCACAATTGTTTTCATCCATTTTTTCCCTCTAACCAGTTCCAATCCGTGATTATGCAATTCCTGCTGAACTTCATTAAAATCTGTCAGAAAGGCTTTAAATTCTATATCAATTGGATAATTTATCCCGGTTTCGTCATATATGGTCAGGCGATCCAACGGGCAAAAGTCTGAAAGCCCAAAAATCAGTTCTGCTAATTGTCCGCTATCTATCTGCATGCCCATGGCATCCTCATAAAATGATCTTGTTGATTTGGTAGGTTTAAAAAGAACCGTAGTATCTTTTCGCAATTGAAGCAGCCAGCAGGGCATTTCCCTGTTTTCTATAGAAGCTTCATATCCAAAATAGTTTTTGAGTTCTCTCTGTAAAACCTGCATAAGATAATTGACATTAGCTTTTCCAGGTGGAACAAACAAGCTATAATTAAATAAATTCAGTGTTTTAAAGTCTATTTTTTTGAAATCGGATGAATCTGAAATTTCCAAATCTAATTCTGGTGAGACTTTACTGTAGAAGGTATCATTCAATCCCCAATTAACTTTTCCGAAATAGGCATATTGATACAATTTGCTTAATGACGCACCGGTTATCTGAAATCCTGTCTTGTTTTTTTCTATATAGTTTCCGATATCGTTCCACCAAATAGGATCTTCGTCCACATAACGCGTAAGCAGGGAGCGATATACGAATCCGGTATCGGGACCTCCGTTGTTATTTATAAGTAATGGATGTTGCCAGTCATATTTTCTTGTGTATCCATATAACTGGAAACTTGGTTTCTTACCGTCAATCAATTGACGAATCTTGGCTGAATCCAAATCGACTCCTGGAGTAATGGTATATACCACTCCCATAGGGTCTATCAGATAAATATGGGGGAGCGAATAAGCATTCCAGCGTCTCAATAGAACCGAATCAAATGCGGCTAACATTTGCAGATGCAATCGGTCCTGAATCTGCAGATACATTTTCTTTATATGGCGGTCATACTGATAATCGTTATACCCAATCAATAAAACGGTTAGATCTTTTCTGAACATCTGCTGAAGCCTGTTTACCTTTGGCATTTTTTCCACACAAGCAGGACATCCGTTAGCCCAAAAATCAATCATCAGCCACTTTCCTCTGAAATCTTTTAAAGTAACCTGCTTTTTTTTCGAATTGACAAGGTTAGTCAATTTAAAATCTGGGCAGAGCTTTCCAATATTGGGAGCCTGATGAACTGTTGCATTCGCCTTAGGTACCAAGTTGCAAATGAAAAACAACGCTACAATAAACTGCCATTTAAAACTAATCATACTTTAATAATTGATTTTTTTACGTAAAAAGATCAATACCCGGGATTTTGAGTCAGGTAGGTATCATTTTTTCGTCATTCAGGGTAAATTCCTGGTCGGGTATGTACCGGATCTCTGATAATTAAGGAATTTATTATGGAGCAGGATTACGGATTACGATTGTTTTCATCCATTTTTTCCCCTTAACCAGCTCCAATCCGTGTCTGTGTAATTCCTGCTGTACTTCACTAAAATCTGTCAGTAAAGCTTTAAATTCTATATCAATTGGATAATCTATCCCGGTTTCGTCATATATCTGAAGGCGATCCAACGGGCAAAAGCCAGAAATTCCAATTATCAATTCTCCTAGTTTTCCACTATCGATCTGCAGACCCATGGCATCCATATAAAGTGATCTTGTTGAGTTGGTTGGTTTAAAAAGGACCGCGGTATCTTTTCGCAATTGAAGCAGCCAGCAGGGCATCTCCCTGTTTTCTATGGAAGCTTCATATCCAAAACAGTTTTTGAGTTCTCTCTGTAAAACCTTCATAAGATATTCGACATTGGCTTTCCCTGGGGGAACAAACAGGCTATAATTAAATATATTCCTAGGTTTATTAAAATCCGGTTTGAAATCAGAAGAATCTGAAATCTCCAGCGCCAATTCAGGTGAAACTTTACCGTAGAATGTATCATTATACAATGCCCAATAGACTTTTCCCAAATAGGCATATTGATACAATCTGCTTAACGGTGCGCAGGTTATTTGAAATCCAACCTTATTCTTCTCGGTATAGTTGCCAATATTGTCCAGTGTCAAAGGATCTTCTTCCACATAACGTGTAAGAATGGAGCGGTATAAAAATTCCGTATCCAGCCCCCCATTGTTATTGATAAGTAATGGTTGTTGCCAGTCAAATTTTCTTGCGAATTCCTTTAGCCGAAATCCTGGTTTTTTCCCGTCAATCAATTGGCGAATCTTTGCTGAATCCATATCGCTTCCTCCTGTAATAGTATAAACAACTCCAATTGGATCCACCAGAATGATATGCGGAACAGAATAAACATGCCAGCGTTTTAATAAAATAGAATCAAATGCGGCCAACATTTGCAGATGCAATCTATCCTGAATCTGCAGATACATTTTCTTAATATGGCGGTCATACTGATAATCGTTATATCCAATCAATAATACGGTGAGATCTTTTTTGAAAATTTGTTGGAGCCTATTCACTTCCGGGAATCGTTGTACACATGATATACAAGTGGTTTCCCAAAAATCAATCATTAGCCATTTCCCTCTGAAATCTTTTAAAGTGACCAGCTTTTTTTTTGAATTAACCAGGTTAGTCAATTTAAAATCAGGGCAGGGCTTTCCAATTTTGGGAGCCTGATGTACCGCAGCATTCGCATTAGATACTATGTTGCTAATGAAAAACAACACTACAATTAATTGCCATTTATGAGTACTCATATTATTTTTGTTAATAATTTATAAAGAAAAGATCAATACCCGGGATTCTGAGTCAGGCGAGTATCATTTTGCAATTCACTTAGAGGAATGGGATATAAAGTATCAGTGGTTTTCCAGTCATTTTTGAAATTGCTAAGAACCTGGCTTGCCTTTCCGGTGCGAATTAAGTCGAGCCATCTCGTTGCATCTTCTGTAAATAGCTCAACCCTTCTTTCCTGTTGAATCGCAGCCAGCAGGTCATTCTGATCGGAGGCTAGTGTATTACTCAGACCAGCCCTATTCCGGATTAGATTCAGATCATCGGCAGCTCCGGTAAGATTTCCCTGTTCGGCTCTTGCTTCAGCCCGAATCAGATACTGCTCCGCCAGTCTCAATACCATGCAGTATTCGGTTACCTGAAATCCTGTTTGGATCTTGTATTTAAATGGGAAATAATAAGCGCTACCATCTATCACGATGCTATCGATCCAATTCAGCCGCCTTCCATCACCTGGTTCAAACGCTTTAACTATAGAATCGCTTAAGGCAACGGAATTTGGAAAAGCCGTAAGAATAAAACTATTTCCTTCAATTGTATTTAACCCTGGTTGAACAGGCTCCAATTGCCAGATAGCTTCGGAACTATTCGCCAGGAAAACCAGGTTAAGGTCAACTGGTAACGTAAATAAATCTGATCTATTAATAATAGAATCAGCCTGTATTTCCGCATTTTTCCAATCCTTCATAAAAAGATAAGCTCTCGCCAAAAGCGCAGTTGCTGCGAAATGGTTAGGGCGTACTCTTTCGCCGTTAGAAAATGAGAAATCTTCGGGAAGAAGATTCTGGGCATCCTCACAGTCAGAAATTATTTGTTGGTAAATCTCTGCAGGTTGAAGGCGGGATAAATTGGTATTGACCTGGTAACTCGTCGTTACAGCCAGGGGAACATCCCCATAAAAATTCAATAAGTAAAAATAACAGATTGCACGAATGCATTTTGCTTCACCCTCCAATTCTTTTTTCACACTTACACTAATTCCTGCAGCGTTTTTTATTCCTCCCAATATCGCGTTTGCCTGGTAAATATAATTGTAGGCATCGCTCCAGAGGCTGAATACTTCGCTATTTCCTGTACTTAAAGCATTCTGGTAAAACTGCTGTCGAATGGGTACACCTGAATAGTCGACGAATTCGTCAGCTGAGAGTCCGCCTAATAAGCTTAATTCAGTATTGAGGAAGCTTCCGTTATTCCCCATCATTTTACCATAGATGCCGGTCATAGCAGCCGTAGCCGTCTGATCATTTGTGAATACATTGGTTCCAACCAACTTTGTTTTTGGTGCGCCAATATCTACAAACTTCTGACATGATCCAAAGACCATTACATATACAACAATGCATAACCGGCTTATAAGCATTTTAATCATTTTCATGGCTCATCATTTAAAAAATAATTTGTATTCCTGCAGTCAAAACTCTCAAAGGCGGAAGGACGGAATTACTCTGACTTTCAGGATCCAGTCCCTGATAATGAGAAATAGTAAATAAATTCTGTGCCTGTACATAAATTCGAATATCCTGCAGGTGATTTCTTTCCAGCCAATTCTTCGCGAAATGGTAAGCAATTGAGAGGTTTTTTAATCTGATAAATGAAGCATCTGAAATAATATTATCTCCGGTTCCACTGGCATTGAACCAGGCCTGATATGCTTCAGAACCGGTATTCTGAGTATATTGTTGGACGGGTGTAATTTCTCCGGGTTGTGTCCATCGGTTTAAAACAATGGCTGACTGATTGTTCATTGAGCCGGGTGCTCCAGGATAGTTATATTGGTAGTTATATCCCGTTTGCTGTACAAACAGAAGAGTAAAATTCAATTGCCAGTTTTTATATTGAAAATTATTAACGAGACCTCCGTAACAAGTTTTTGCGATTGTTTTATAATCAGTAAGATCTGCGGGGTAAGTTATCTGACCATCATTGTTTACATCCTGAAAAGTATAAATGCCGGTTTTTGGGTCAACACCCAAATTGTGATAGAGTTTCCTTAGATAGATTGATTTGCCAACTTCATAGATGTTGGCATAATTTGATCCTGCAAGATTAGGATAAGCAAGCAGTTTATTATTGGGAAGGGTAAGGTTAACCGACAGATTCCAATTTACTTTTTCGTTTTTTATAATTGCTCCATTCAATTCGAATTCCCATCCGGAATTTAACAATTTTGCCGGAGAATTATTTTGAATGAAAGAAAATCCAGTTATATTCGGAAGCGGATAGCTTACAAGTTGATTAGTGGTCAGATTATGATAATAATCTACTGTAAACAATAATTTATCCCTGGCAATTCCCAGCTCAAGACCTATGTCCAGCTTCTGATTGGTTTCCCACTTAAATGAAGAATTATATAAGTTCGCCGGATTAAGCCCACTTGTTCCATTGTATGGATAATATGAAGTCTGCCACAAATCAAGATAGCTATAATCACCTATCTGATCATTACCATTGGTACCGTAACTCGCTCTCAATTTTCCGTAGCTAATTACAGGAAGGGAATGTTTCATAAAAGATTCGGCTGAGAAAATCCATGCGGCCCCAATTGCGCCAAAATTGGCAAAGCGGTTATCCGGTCCAAATCTACTTGATCCATCACGACGGCCTGTCAGGTTGATCAGGTATTTGTCCTGCCAGTTCAAATTGATACGACCAAAAAAAGCATTATATCTGTAAAGAGTCGACGTTTCATTTTGAACCATCAAAAAAGAAGCTGCAGACAGATCCTGAATCAGCGCATCACTAGGAAAACCTGTAGCAAAAAAAGTAGTGCCCTGTGTTTCATTTTGATTGAATGTTGATCCCAATAAAACACCCCACTTCATCGATCCGGAAACCTTTTGATATTCTAACTGAGGCTCAACAATCCAGTTATTAAATTGATGATTTGACGGCTCTGAAAACCCCGAAGTATATCCCACTGCCGGATTTATAGAACTCAGAGGAATGAGTAAGGTTTCGTCCATATGTATACTGCTATATCCCAGGTTGGATTTTATGGTCAGGCCTTCGAGTATCCGGTAACTTATAACGGCGTCTGTAATCAGATTATAAGTGGTTGAGGAATAAGTCCGGGCAAATGTTGGATATGGGTTTTGATAAAATCCATCTGAATAATTGATACTGCCTGAAGAATCATGACCTGGTGGTGCATCGGGTGGTAATCGAAATATATTTGTCGTTGGATCAAGATTCGGCAGATTATTGTTTTCAACATTATATCCTGCCGTAAATTGTATTTTTAATTTCTGATCTGTTGAAACATTATTTATTGCTGCTGAGCCTGATATTTTTTGATAAGCAAATGATCCTGGAAAAACTGCCGTTTGTCTATAATAATTACCCGCTAACCTAAATTGAGTATTGTTATTGCCTCCTGAAATCGCCAATTGTCCATCTAAAATATTAGCTGTTTGTCCAATAAGCGTTTTTTGCCAATCAGTATACCTGGTTGTATCCCAAAGCAAAAGGTCTACGGCGTTATTTAGTGTAGGTGTCTCTTTATCATTTGCAAATGCCTCACGGCGCATCTGGAGATATTGCGGAGTGTTGAGTAACCGCACGGTACGATCAACATTCCCCTGACCACCGGATAAATTCAGATCTATTTTAGATTTACCAGACTTTCCCGTTTTTGTTGTAATTAAAACAACACCGTTTGCCCCGCGTGAACCGTAAATAGCTGTGGCATCAGCATCTTTTAATACTTCAATACTTTCAATGTCCTTGGGATTCAGTGTACTCAGAGCACTACCGCCCTGAATAATGATGGCACTTAACGCAGGATCACTAACTGAGTTTGAAAGAATCGGAACTCCATCTATAACATATAATGGATCGTTACCATTTTGAATACTGTTCTGACCACGGATTCGAACTATAAAATTACCTCCTGCCATGCCTGTGACCTGAGTAATATCCAGTCCCGGTACTTCTCCTTCCATTGCTGCTAATGGATTTGATACAGGTTGCTGACCAATCGTTTCCGAATTTATTTTATCTATACTACCGGTACTTAATCTTCGAGTCGTCGTTCCATATGCGATGATCTGCACTTCGTCCAGTTTATTTATTTTGGCTTTAAGAATGACATTCAATGTCTGCTGTCCATGAAGAACGATTTGTTCTTTTTCCACATTGGCCCCGCTGAAAACCAGGGTGGCGTCTGCAGGAACCTTTTTCAGAATAAAACTTCCATCAAATTCCGTGGTGGTGGCCTTTTCGGTTCCCAAAATTGTTACCGTTGCGCCAACAACTGGTTCCCCTTTATCATTTTTTACGATACCAGATATATCAATAGGATAGGATTTATCTTCATTGTCCTTCCTGGTTATAATAATGAATTTATCTTCAAGGGAATAGTTGACCGGCTGATCCTGAAAACATTGTTTCAACACTGCCTGAACATGCACCTTATTAACCGAAATTGTAAAAGTTTTTCCTCCCTTTAACTGTTCATTCGTATATATAAAACGATATGAAGTCTGAGCCTCGATGGCAGAAAATACCTTTTGAAGCGAAGTATTCTCAAGATTAATAGTTACCAGATCGCCAGTCTGTGCGAATAAAGCTCCCCCGCATACCGGGATGAAAAGGATCATGATAATACATAATATTCTAAGGAATGCAATCGGTCGCATTATAATGGTTGTTTTAAGTAAAAAAATGGGGCGGTATGGAGCTACTAACGGATGAGCCTATCTCATTACAGTAATTGTTTTGTCTTCTATCTTAAAATGCACCTGGTTTGTTGCTTCCAGTAGGTGAAGCAGCTTACTCACCGGTACATCTCTTGGAATTCGTGCATTGAAATGATCCGAAATATTATCCTGGTAAAAAATCCTTGCATTATACCAGTGTGATACCTGTTTCATAACCTGTTCCAAAGGAGTCATCTTAAAAATAAATTGTCCGTCTTTCCAGGCTAATGCAGATTCCAAATCAGCGGTTCCGGTCTTGATTTTACCTGAATGGTCAATCGATCCTTCTTCTCCCGGGCTTAGTATCACCGATCCGTTCAATTTTACGGATCCTTCAGCCAGCGTCACAATTGTTTCCTGGTTATCCGCATAATTATTGACATTAAAATGCGTTCCCAATACGCGAACATTATTATTCCCAGCAGAAAGAATAAATGGATGTGTCGCGTCCTTTGCAACTTCAAAATAAGCTTCTCCGGATAATTCAACTTTCCGTATCGAATCAGAAAACTGTTCAGGGTATTTCAAAGTTGAAGAAGCATTCAACCAGACTTTCGTACCATCGCTCAACCGGACCTGAAATTCTCCACCGGGTGGCGTGTTGAGTTCATCCATTGCAATTACAGAATTCATTTTTTCTAAAATTGCATATTTAAGTTCAACATTATCCTTCGTGATCTGCAAATCATTATTTGCTCCGATTTTACCTGATTTTACTGTGTCAAGTAAAATATTCATACCGTTTGCCAGGGTAAGTACCGCATGATATCCGCCTGGTGGCAGATCGTGATTTGAAACGTTTATTGGTGGTCGTTCGAACGCTGGTTTCTGAAACCAATATTCCAGAAAAAAAATCGAACAAATAACAGCAGCTGCAATTGTACTATAGAACCAAATTCTGCGCTTTTGAAGAACCTTGGGCGCCTGTCTAAATTCCATACGGCTTTTAATCCGGTCCAGCGCTGCTTTACTGCTAAGTCTGTTATTCCAGTTAATCCATTTCTTAATGTTATCCGGATCGGTCAGTTCTTCGAAAAGTTGTTGGTTTTTCATACTGGAAGAAACCCATTCATCCAATTCATGATGTTCAGGTACTGTAAGCGTATTCCGGATATACCCATTGATCAGAAAGGCGATCCGTTTCGCGAGCTCTTCGGAAGGATCCTGCCGGAATTCATCTTCAGTATTCATTCCATTGAGTTAAAATTATTTTCCAGACCCTCTTCTCTATGACGAAAACATTGATGAAATGGAATAGAGGATTTCGAATTTTTATAGAAAAAACTAATCCGGAATAATGATAAAGTTATCAAAATCAGCCATTCCTACCATCTACATAAAAACCATTAGAACCCTTTACATTTGCTTTTTAACCCCGACCATGAATCCCCCAAAAGACAGGCTCGATATTATTAATGAAGTCCTGGAAGAATGCATCCTGGCTTATCCAGTCTCTTCCTTTATTATAAGCCTCTATAAACAATACCAGCAAAGAGGTTCCCTCAGTAAAAAACAATTGCAGGGACTTTATGGAAAAGCTTCAAAAATAGAAGGACTGCCTCCGGGTAAACTGGCCACCATCGAAGCCATCATCAAAAGAATGCCCACCCGGTATAAGTCCGAACTACCTGAACCAACTCCCCTATTTGAAAGGGAAGAATCTACGGGAATCTTAATTGAAAAGATACTCGCCAGATTCCCGCAGCACAAAAGGGTATTATTTCTAAAGGCCAAATACGAAAATGACGAATTGCTGAGTCCGGCTGATATGAATGACCTGAAAAGATTCAGCCATAGTATAAAGTAGGGTCTTTATAAATAAGAAAGGATCTCCCGGTTATTTTTCAGTGCCTGGTATTTATTCAATTTGTTGAGTAATGTAATCAGCTGCACCTGTTCTTTCAGTGAAAGATCACCTAAAAAATCAGTGAAAGTTTCAGCGATCATATCAAAACTTTTATCCAGGATTTTCCTGCCCTTCGCAGTTAAATGCAACCGGGCAGCTCTTTTATCGTCCGGATTCACTTTTTCGGAAACCAGGTTTTTCAAAATCAATCGTCGTATGATATCCCTGCCGGTTGAGAATTCAACCATATTTTCCTTACTCAGGTCATTTTTATTCGGATTATTCATTTTACTCACCTGATATAAGAAATTATATTCATGTTCCCTGGTAAAACCCAAAGCCTTTATGGCAGGTTTCACATACATACCCAAATAACGTTGTAATCGCGTAATCAGAATAGCTGCCTGTACAGCATTTTCGACTCCCTTCCCAGATTCAGGAGGCCCGCTTTCCCTGATTTGATCCTGCTTTGAAGCAAGTAGCCAGTTTGCAAATGCATATATATCCTTTTGCGGATTCTCTTCAATAAATTTCTCCCACTGATCCAGCAGGGGAATGACAGATGTATTTTTCATCCCTGAAATTAAACCATTCCGTTCAATTAAATTAGATTATTTAAAACGTATTCGCTATATTTATATTCTAATAGAGCTATTTCGTTCTATTTAACCTTATTCAATTTTAAGTCATGAATATCATTGCTGCCGAAAAAACGATGTGGTTTGCAACTTTTGCCTATTGGCTGGTATCTTCCTTCTCCGTCAAAAAATCGGTTAAAAAACAATCGGGGTTGGAAAGGATACTTTATATACTATGTGTATTACTCGCATTCAGTCTTCTATTCGGGAACTATTTCAACTTTGCTGTTTTAGATAAGCCTATTCTTCCACAAAACGATTATTGGAAAATAACGGGCATGTTACTTTGTGCCGCCGGTTTGATTTTTGCAATCCTGGCGCGCATTCATCTGGGAGAAAACTGGAGCGGGAGGATAACCATTAAAGAAAACCATGAACTGATTGAATCCGGCCCTTATGCTATCACAAGAAACCCGATTTACAGCGGATTTTTATTGGCATTTACCGGTTGCAGTATGAGTCTGGGACTATTAAAAGGATACCTGGGAATATTTTTCCTGGTCGCCTGCATCCTGATCAAAATTTACAAAGAAGAAGCTTTTATGCAGGAAGTTTTTGGAGAAAAATACAGGGTATACATGAAAAAAGTAAAAAGACTGATCCCCATTATCTATTAAGCCATTGGTTTTGCCTCGTTTTCTAAGGGTAATTACTTAATTCATGTCAATTTTTTCAGTACTATTAAATAAAATAATCGCTGATTCGTTGTTAGTTCCAATCCAAAACTGTCCCATGGGAAGATTTACTTCTTATTTGCGATGACGGCATTTGGTGGCAACATCATGAAATACTTTTTACTGGCCACGGCTTTTTTAACCTCAGCCCTCTGTGACGGGCAAAGCAGGAATTTTTCTTTTAAACTGGGCGACGAATATGAGTTGCCGCGAAAAACAGAGGACCTCGCATTTTTCGGGAATGAAAAAGATGGCATCGTCAATCTTTCATTAAAAAAAGAAGAGCTGAATATTACGCGCTTCAATCCCAAATCCCTGGGTAAAACAATGGAACAGGTGATTGACCTGGACGTTACCAAAAATTTCAACAGTGAGATAGTTACTGATTTTAATTCCAACAGTTATTACTGGATTCACAGTGATTGGGATAAGAGCAGCGAAAAAGAAATGCTTTTTTATGATAAAATAGATATAGTGAAGGGCAAGATTACCGATGCCAATCATAAAATGCTTGAAACCTCCAAATTGGCGGGGACTGTTACCAATGGCAGGGGACTTTACAGCTTTAAACTGGTTGGAAAATATAAATTCGATTATGATGCTGAAAGGAAAAAACTCCTGGTCAGTTACAGGCTTAACCCGGAGGAACGAAATGATAAAAAAAATTACGACAAAATCGGGTTACATGTATTTGATGAAAATCTGAATAAACTCTGGGGTGGTGAATTCCGGATGCCTTATACAGAAGCCATCATGGATAATTCAGATTTTTCAGTTGATTCCAAAGGCAATGCCTATATGCTGGTGAAAGTATATGATTCGGATTCCCGTAAAGAAAAGGATAAGGAAACCGGAAAACCGGCATATCATTTTGAAGTTTTCAAGTTTACAGCCGACAGCAAAGACATTATCAGGACGCCATTATCCCTGGATGATTATTATATTCACGAAACAACCCTGATTGAGAATGCGCAGCATGATATGGTCATCGCCTGCACGTACAGTAAAAAATCAAAGGGTAATGGAACGGATGGTATTTTCCTTGCTATCGTGGGAGCTGACGGGAAAATTACAAAATTCAGGAATGGATATTATGAATTTCCAAAATCGGAGCTGGAAAAATTCCAATCTGTCGGCAAGCAAAGAAAAATGGAGAATAATGAAAATTATGAAATCCCGAATTTAAAAGTCAGGGACGTCATCATTGACCCCGATGGCAGCATTTTTATATCCTGCGAGGTGTACTATTATGAATATGTATGGAATAAGTATGGTGGTTATTATATCTACTATTATGAAGATATATATGGTTCGCGGATAGATGCAACCGGAAAATTTGAATGGCTGAGGAAAATTCCTAAAAGACAAAAGGGTGAAAGTGGCCGTGGCACCATGGGGTTCAAATTAATCAATGATGCAACAGGTTATTATTTTCTTTATCTGGATAACCTGAAAAATATGAATCTCGGAGAAGATGAAGCACCAAAATATCATGTGGATGGATTTGGCGGACAGGTAATGGTTTCTAAAATCGATCTTGACGGAAAAGTTACCAAGGAACTTCTTTTTGATACAAGAGAAGAAGACATCATGATATTTCCTGCGGACTTCTACAGGATTAACGGTAACCAGTTTATTGGCAGGGCCAGAATCAAGAAGAAATTATTTCAGCCAATACTGATTACTTCAAAATAATTAGTTTACAACGGCAATGGTTTTGGCATTCACAAATTCTAAAATACCATGCCTGCCAAGCTCTCTGCCGTATCCTGATTTTTTAATGCCACCGAATGGCAGGTGCGGATCTGATTTAACCAATGTATTAAGGTAGACCGCACCTGTTTCCATTTGTTTCGCAAGCGCGATTCCTTTTTCGATATCATTTGTCCATATACTGCCAGAGAGTCCGTATACTGAATCATTGGCCAGCTGAATAGCTTCCGTTTCACTTTTTGCAATTATAACGGTAGCGAGGGGACCAAAAGTTTCTTCATCAAAAGCAGGCATTCCCTTTTTTACATTCATCAAAAGAGCAGGTTTGAAATTGCATCCTTCAATTTCTCCTCCCCATTCAAGCTTTGCTCCCATTTTAACGGAATCTTTCAGTTGTTTATCCAGTTTAGCTACCAGATCCAGCCTTGCCAAAGGACCTGTGGTGACCGATTTGTCAAAAGGATCACCCTGCTTTAGATTTTTAAGTTGTGCCATAAATTCCTTCATGAATTCCTGCAATGCATCCTTTAAAATTATAAATCGTTTGGCGGCAATGCATGACTGGCCGGCATTAAGCATGCGTGAATTCAGAGCAACAGCAACCGCATTTTTCATATCAGCATCCGGCAAAACGATCAGTGCGTCTGATCCGCCGAGTTCCATTACGGTTTTCTTAATTTGGCTTCCTGCAATGGATGCAACAGAACTACCGGCTCTTTCACTGCCTGTGAGCGTTGCTGCCTGTACCAGGTCTGAAGCCAATATTTTTTCCACATCCGGAGTATCAATGATTAGACTGGTAAATACTCCTTTTGGAGCTCCTGCTTCCATAAAAATTTTTTCCAGAGCAAGAGAACATCCACAAGTATTCGGAGCGTGTTTTAATAAAGTCGTGTTGCCGGCCATCAGGGTTGGAGCTGCATATCTGAAGACCTGCCAGAAGGGGAAATTCCAGGGCATGATTCCAAGCACTACACCGATAGGCTGATAGGTTACAAAACTTTTTGTATAATTTGATTCTAAGTTCTCATCCTTTAAAAAAAATTCTGCATGTTCGGCATAATAATCCGCAGTCATCGCACATTTTTCAACCTCACCCCGCGCTTCCGATATTATTTTCCCCATTTCATTTGTGATAAGCGTAGCAAGTATCTCCTGATCGCGGCGTAAAATTGTTGCAACATTTTTCAAAACTTTTGCTCTTTCCGAATAACCGTTTTTTTTCCAGGATTTGTATGCTGCGGAAGCATTATGTATGCATTGTTCCATTGCGGCATCGTTCATCAGTGGATATTCAGCCAAAATTTCCTGTGTAAAAGGAAAGATTGATTTGAAAACAGGAACTGACATATAATTTCATTTGCAATAAAGTTACTGATTGTTCATTCCACCGCACATTACACTCTCACACTCTCATACTCTCACACTCTCACACTTTCTTATTGCTGCACAGCTGCCTGCGCGAAATGCGGACTTTCAATTACTTTATTTTCTCTTTTCAGGTCCACATTATTCAGCTCTTCAAATATTTGTCCGTCTTCATAATCAACAGAAACAAATACTGTGAGATGTTGATTTGCTGGACCTTTAAACGATCCTTTTACAGGACTGCAATCAGAAAAATGGCGACCTGTGGCCAATTTAACATGCGTATTGGTCACCCAAACATTATTTGTCGGATCAATACCTGCCCATCCGTAACGGGGAACCCAGGCTTCCACCCAGGCGTGGGTGGCCCCTTCTCCCCTTAAGCCGCTTTTATTTGGACAGATATACCCACTCACATAACGGCTGGGTATTTTCAGACTTCTCAAAATCTGAAGCATAATATGCGCAAAGTCCTGACAAACACCGGCTTTTTGTACAAGAATTTCATCTATAGTAGTTTCAACATTCGTGATACCCTTGATATAATTGAAATTTTCAAAAATATAATCGCTGCAATTTTTAATGGTTATTGCTACAGAATCATCCGAACTGTAAACTGTCTTAGCTATTTCATCGATCTGAGTCTGAGATTGTATATAGTCGGGACGGGAAAGTTCAAGCATTTTTAAATTGCCGTTTACTTCTCCGGGCATTTCATTAAATAAACTGATAAAATTTATTTTCAGGTCGGAACCACCTGTTGTGCGCACCATCAGGCGGCTGTTAATGATAAGTTCCTTATGCGGCGGAAGCAGGTTAAAAACGCCGGTTTTATTCCCCCAATAATCAAAAAAGATCTGCACTTCCGGATTTCCCGTTATAATCAGTTCATGCTGTAAAACCTCCTGCTCCGGGGATAGATTAGGGAAAATTTTTATTTCGTTCATGCTTTCCTGAATCAGCCTGTCATATTCATATTTAGTAATGTGCTGAATCTTGAAAATGGGCATGTTTACCAGTCTTAGGAATAAGAGAAAAAATGTTGTACCACGCGTTGGTTGAATTCAATCAAAGCCGCTTTAATATCTTCAAAAAAAACAGGAACAGTTTCCTTGTTCAGCGAATCCAGTTCCATATATCTCACTTTACTGAAGAGACGTCCGAAATCGCGGAGCAACGCAGCCCTCTCTTCATTGATTTCATTTCCGATAATTTTATTCAGATACAATTCAATTCTTTGCATCGAATACATTACGGAACGTGTAAAATTTTCGTTTATCAAAACCTGGTGCAGCACATTATAATTATGATTTGAGCTTCGATAAGTTTTTACGTGCAGTTCATAACCGGATAAACTGAACAATAAATATTTCCACTGAAGCAAATCATTAGTATCCGCTTCTTTGAAATTGGTAATTTCAAGTTGCTTTTCCGTAAAAGCGATCGTTTGAAGGCATCGCTCAATATATTTTCCCAGATTCATGAAACACCAGCCTGTTCCCCTTGGCATGGTAATATCAGTTATGCCTGTGTATAACACTGTATGCTTGATCAGTGGTTCCATCACTTCCAGGCCATGATATGAATCAATTTTATGTTTCAGGTTTGACTGATTTATCAGGTGATACATCTGATTCACTTCTTCCCAAACTTCTTTAGTTATAAGATCCTGCACACCCCGCGCATTTTCCCTGGCTTTGTTTACAAGAGTTTTCAGGCAGTTCGTATTCGTGGTATCCAGCAATAAATGTTTCAGGCTTTCTTCTGTATTATTCTCTATTGAATTCAGGTATTCGTCTTCGGATTCTGTAAAAATTTCCAGAACGGGCTTCCAGGAGCTCGTTCCGTTCACATCCTTATCCAGGGAAAATATATAATGAGTTCCGGCAAGTCGCAACATGCCATCTGACCTTTCCATATAACGATTCAGCCAAAAAAGTGAATCTGCAATTCTGCTTAACATGTATTTACCTTTTTAAGAATCCGGATTTCAATCTATTACCCAAGTATCTTTACTGCCTCCGCCCTGGGAAGAATTGACGATCAGCGAACCTTTTTTCAAAGCGACCCGTGTTAACCCGCCAGGTACGATTTGAATGCCGGAAGGTCCGCATAAAGCATAGGGACGAAGATCGACATGCCTTCCTTCAAATTTCCCGTCAATAAAACAAGGAGCCGTTGAAAGCCTTATAATGGGCTGCGCTATAAAGCTTCTTGGATCAGCTTCGATTTCTTTCCTGGCTTTCAGCCATTCTTTTTCTGTTACTGAATTTCCCATAACCATTCCATATCCTCCGGATTGATTTGTCCGCTTGATCACCATTTTACTTAAATTATCAAATACATACTGTCGCGCATCAGGATTACTCAGCTCATAAGTTTCCACATTGGGCAGTAATGGATCTTCATTAAGATAATATTTTATCATAGCTGGTACGAATGCATAGATAGCTTTATCATCTGCCACCCCGTTACCAACCGCATTTACAATGGCGACAGTGCCCTTCCTGTATGCAGCCATCAATCCAGGCACACCCAGGGCGCTGTCCGGTTTAAAGATCAGAGGATCCAGGTAATCATCATCTACCCTCCGGTATATGACATGAACCTGCTCAAGGCCCTGGGTTGTTTTCATATACACTTTGTGGTTGTCCACCACCAGGTCACGTCCTTCAACAAGTGCAATCCCCATTTGTCTTGCTAGAAATGTATGTTCATAGTAAGCAGAATTATAAATACCCGGCGTAAGCAATACAACCTGCGGATTAGAAATTTGCGCAGGTGATAAGGAAAGCAGTATCTCATGAAGCAGAAGCGGATAATTGCTTACGCGTCTTACCCGGGATGCCGCTACCAGCTCCGGAAAGAGGCGTTTAGTGATCTCCCGGTTCTCGAGCATATATGAGACGCCGGACGGAGTTCGCAGATTATCTTCTAGAACATAAAAAACACCATTGTCCCCGCGGATCAGGTCAATCCCTGAGATATGAATAAAAATATCATGTGGCACCTGAATGCCCGCCACTTCCCGCATATAATGGGGACAGGATGCAATTAATTCAGCCGGGATTATTCCATTCTGAATAATACTTTGGGAAGAATAAATATCCTTCAGGAACAGGTTAAGGGCTTTCAGTCTTTGTTTGAGACCATCTTCTATGATTTTCCATTCATCCCCTGAAAGAACACGGGGAATAATATCAAAAGGGAAAATACGCTCTATGCCTGCATCATCATTATAAACCGTAAACGTAATGCCCTGGTTCATGAATAGCTCACTGGCCAGCTTTTCTTTTTGCTGAAGGCTTTGTACGTCCAGCTGTTTCAGTGCATGAACTACATTTCTGTACAGATCACGGAAATCACCACCCTCGCGCATTTCATCCCAAAACCCCTGTGGTCCCGCATAAGAATCCAATAAACCCTGGGGTACCATAATAATCGTTTGGCTTGTAGAAATAGAAAATGCAGCTGTATACAGCTGCAGATCGTTGTTGAATGAAGTTAAATAAAATCATTCAGCCCGCAAAAGGAAAATTTTTCCAGATTAGCTAATGAATTTTCAAACGACTGATTTATGTTATATTAGATTTCTAATTCCTCCATCATGAAATATTGCTTATATATACTTGCTTTCACCGTAGCTTTTTTTTCTGTATCCTGTAAACAAAATCCAGTGGCAGACAGAATCTATCAGAATGCAAAAATATGGACCGGCGACACGGCCAATCCCGAAGCTACTGCCATTGCTATTAAAGATTCACTGATTATTTATGTAGGAAACGATTATCAGAAATATATTGGAGCCCAAACAGTAATCAGGGATCTCCATGGTAAAATGCTCGTACCAGGATTTATAGACAATCATACTCATTTCCTCGATGGTGGATACGCGCTGGGCACGATAAATCTTCGGACTGCGAAATCAGTGCAGGATTTTATTTCAATATTCCGGCATTTTGCAGATTCTGCAAAAGGCAGCTCCTGGATAAAAGCCGGTAACTGGGACCATGAAGCGTGGGGCGGACAGCTTCCCCGCAAAGAATGGATCGATAGCGTGAGCGGACAACATCCCGTTTTTATCAACCGCTATGACGGACATATGGGTCTTGCAAATTCCATTGCCTTAAAACTTGCAGGCATTACAAAAAATACACCCAATCCTCCGGGCGGAGAAATTGTGAAAGATCCTAAAACCGGTGAACCTACCGGTATTTTACGTGATGAAGCCACCAGCCTCATTTATAAAGTGATTCCTGAGCAGTCAGAAAATGAACTTGACGATGCGCTTCAAAAAGCAACCGCACATGCTTTATCACACGGCCTGACCCAAGTACACGATATGGGATCCTATGGAGGGTGGATTGATATGGCAACTTATCGCCGGGCAGAAGCTGAAGGCAGGCTACCCATCCGTATTTATTCTTTTGTAGCCATTCACAGCTGGCAAAAACTTGATTCATTTGTGAAAAATAATGGATGGGGCGATGATCGTTTACACTGGGGTGGCCTCAAAGGTTTTGTTGATGGTTCGCTGGGTTCCACTACAGCCTGGTTTTATAAACCCTATCTGGATGCTCCCAACTCTACAGGCTTACAGGTTACTGATACAAATCTCTTAAGAAAATGGATCCTGGCTGCAGATTCAGTCGGATTACATGTAGCTACTCATGCAATCGGAGATCATGCAAACAACTGGATCCTGAATGTTTACGCGGAAGCTGAAAATCTTCATCCAGGAAAAGATCACAGATTCCGGGTTGAACACGCGCAACACCTGACACCTGCTGACATAAATCGCTTTGCAGAACTTCAGGTAATTCCTTCCATGCAACCATATCATGCTATTGATGACGGAAAGTGGGCGGCAAAAAGGCTGGATAGTGCAAGACTCAGAGGAACATATGTATTTAAGTCACTTCTTGATACCCATGCTAATCTTACTTTCGGATCCGATTGGACAGTCGCACCACTGGATCCGATCGCAGGTATTTACGCTGCGGTTACCCGCCGAACGCTGGACGATAAAAATCCCGGAGGCTGGTTTCCGGATCAGAAAATTACCGTTGAACAAGCTTTGAGATGTTATACTGTAAACAATGCCTGGGCCGCTTTTCAGGAAAATAAAACAGGCAAACTTAAAACTGGAATGCTGGCAGATTTTACTGTTCTTTCGGAAGATTTATTTTCAATTGCACCCGAAAATATCAGGGATACTAAAATCCTGCTCACTGTGGTGGGTGGAAAGGAAGCTTATTCAATTATTAATTATTAATGATTAATGATTGATTCCGTTAATAATTAATCATTTTTTAAAGAATCTTACTGAATCAGTCAATCCAGGCCAATTATCAGTCCTGAATGGTGAAGCCGGAAAGCCATCCGCATTATATAAATTTATGTCGTCTGGTGCATTACTCCAACCATACCTGACAGCTACCGGATTTTCAACGGAATCTGCACTTACTACAATTTCTTTCCCCTGAATAAATGCATGTGCATAATAAAATTTCCTTTTCGGCCCGGAAATTTCAAATCCGCGCAGGTATCCGTTTTTATCTTTTGCAACAAGGCCCTTCCCTGCTGACTTAAAAAATAAAATTGCTTTACCATTAGAAAAGTAAACCGAGTCGTACTGAGGCCCATTGCACGTTTGTTTAAAACCATACACATCGTTTAATGCTATTGCAGCGAGTCTCCGCCCCACTTCCTGTTTATTTTTAGGATGAATATCCTTCGGGTCGCCAATATCCGTAGTAACAGACATACCGGTGTTGGATAACCGAAGTGTTTTTGTTTGTGCTTCCCTCAATTCGGCCCATTTGCTTCCGGCATTGCTGCTTTCATTTGATCCAAAATCCGCCAGTTGTACAAACAGAAAAGGAAAAGGATCTTTCCATTCCTTTCTCCAGCTTTCGATCATCAGGGGAAATGTTTTGCTATATTCTGCAGCCCGGTCAGTATTATTCTCTCCCTGATACCACAAAACGCCCCTTATAGAATATGGTATAATGGGATGAAGCATTCCATTATATATAATGGTTCCTTCACTATTCATCCACTGCATAAAATGATGTGGCTTATTTAATTTGGGCAGCATTTTCCATTTTTCATCAGCAAGAGAAATTCTTTCTCCATCGAAATCAAGATAAATCTGATCATTTTCCCCACGGATCCCGACTGCCCACCAGTCAGGAACCTGCTGTGGGCCAATTTCAAGTAACAGCAGATTCCTGCCAGGCTTCCACGTAAATGGAGGAAGTGAAACCGTAAAAATTTTATCTGTTGTTCCGGGCAATGCGTTGCCATTAACAAACCAGCGGAAACGAATATCATTCACACCTAAACTTAAAACGGATGGCAGTGAAGCCTGTATTGAATCCACCATGATTTCCCTTACCATATAACCTTCTCCCCGATAGGAAGGAAGGCCAATCCAATCCCAGCTTGTCGGCACGGCAGATGGCATCCACCCTGAAAAATCATAGCGGTCTTGCAAAATGGAGGCTTCGTCTGTTGCGGGCACGTTCCCTGCATTCTGTTTCTTAAGATTTGATATGATTTCTTTTTCAACCCGGGCATTGGAGGCATCCCAGTTATCAGGCATTTGTTTTATATAATCCTTTAATTCGGCCGAGCCCATCATGGCATCTCTGCTGATCCAGCTTTCCACCTGTGAACCGCCCCAGTTATCATATATTAATCCGATCGGTACGTGAAGTTTTTCGAATATGTCACATGCGAAAAAATATCCGACAGCTGTGAATTCTCCAGTTGTTTCCGGCGTAGAAATAACCCATTGTGCTGAGTCGACAAATTCTTCCGGATGAAATGTTAATTTATGGGGAATGCTTACCTCTCTTATCAAAGGATTATTTGCCCGGTGTAATTCATATGGAGCATTCATTGCCTGTTTGACCCTGAATTCCATATTCGACTGACCTGAGCAAATCCAGACTTCTCCGAATAATACATCTGTAAATATTTTTGTTTCATTTCCGGATTTAATTGTCAGGATGTATGGGCCGCCGGCTGAAAAAGCTGGCATGGTGATCAGCCACCTCCCATCATTACCAGCTCTGACAGAGGCTTTAGACTGTTTCAGGGAAATATTCACCGTTTCACCGGCCCCTGTAGTTCCCCAGATTTTTAATGGTTTATCCCTCTGTAAAATCATATGGTCGCTGAATATCGCGGATATATGGAGTTGTGAAAATGCCTGCACGTATAAGAAAACAAATAAAATGCTTATTAAAAATTTCATGATCGGAAGTTATCAAAAAAAATCAGAAACATTTTTTACCTATATTCATTCTATAAAATATTACATGAGCAAACATCATAGCCAGTCCCTGGCTCCGGATTCTCCCCTCGGTCCCATTGGCGGACAACGCCTTTATTCACTTGACGCACTCAGGGGATTTGATATGTTCTGGATTTTGGGCGCTGAAGACATAGTAAATACCCTCGCGCAGGCAACCGGCTCGCCATTTTGGGCAGGATTTGCAAACCAACTTACACATCCTGCATGGAACGGTTTTCATCTTTATGACCTGATCTTCCCTCTATTTCTTTTTATGGCAGGTGTTTCTTCTCCATATTCTACAGGAAGAGAACTTGAAAAAGGAAATGGCAGGAAAAAAGTTTTGATGCGCGTGATAAAAAGAGGTTTAATACTCGTGCTATTAGGAATATTCCACAACAATGGACTGCACCTGCGGCCTATTTCTGATATCAGGTTCGGCAGTGTGCTGGGTAGAATCGGTCTTGCATATATGTTTGCGAATATCATTTACATATATACAAAAAGAAATACCCAGATCATCTGGTTCTGGTCCCTTATAATCGGTTATTGGCTCCTGTTGAAATTTACTTCTGCACCTGGTTTCCCAATGGGCGATTTGACAATGGAAGGAAACTTTGCATCTTATATTGACCGTACCATCATGCCCGGAAAACTATACCTTGGAATTCATGATCCAGAAGGAATTATGTCAACCATTCCAGCTATCAGCACAGGCTTGCTGGGTATATTAACCGGAACTTATATTAAAAAAAGCAGTCACAACGGAGGAAGAAAATCTTTCTGGATGGCTGTTTCAGGAGTCGTTCTCATCATCATAGCCTTAATATGGAATTTCAATTTTCCGATCAATAAAAATCTCTGGACAAGCTCATTTGTTTGCCTCGTAGGTGGAATCAGCCTATTATTATTTTCCCTTTTCTATTATATAATAGACGTAAAAGGATATAAAAAATGGGCTTTCTTCTTTAAAGTGATTGGCATGAATTCCATACTGATTTATTTATCAGGTCATTTTATCAATTGGGAATATGCAACAAACGGATTTTTTCAATGGCTGGGACAGCTTACTCCTGTCTTGTATGCTCCGGTTGTCATGGCCATATGTTATGTTGTCGTTAAATGGGCATTCCTGTATTTCCTGTATCTCAAAAAAGTATTTTTGAGAGTTTAAAAATTGATTTTACTTTTTAAATTTTACTTTTTCTAATGAAACTTTACTTCTGCTGTCTATTATTTTCTTTCTTTTTTATAAAACTTGAAGCACAATCACCTGAGCCTGTTTTTATCAGGGACAGCATGGATAGTTATATTCAGAAGGGGTTGAAAGACTGGAATCTGCCGGGACTCGCCGTTGTGATAGTGAAAGATGGAAAAGTAGTCTGGATGAAGGGTTACGGTGTGAAAGATATTCAAACGAACAAACCGGTGGACGAAAATACACTTTTCATGATCGCAAGTAATACGAAACTATTTACCGGCAGTTCACTGGCCATGCTTGAAACACAAGGCAGGATTTCGCTTGACGATCCGATTACAAAATATTTTCCGAATTACCGGTTATATGATTCCACTTCTACAAAACTTGTAAGTATTCGTGATATGCTATCACATCATATAGGTACAAAAACCTTTGAAGGCGATTTTACCTTCTGGAATACTTCTCTGAGTCGTGAAGAAATTATGAGAAGGATGCGCTACCTGAAACCACCGTTTCATTTCAGACAGGAATTTGGTTATTGCAACAGCTGTTTCATGACTGCAGGCCAGATCATTCCCATCGTTACCGGTGAATCCTGGGAACAATTCGTTCAAAAGAATTTCATTGATCCTCTGAACATGAACCATACCATGATACTTTCCACAGGCGTAGCTGATCAGCCGGATGTAGCGGTTCCATACACAACCTCTTATTCTGATAAACTCAACAGAGTTCCCTATGACAACTGGAATAACCTCGCTCCTGCTGCATCGATTATAAGTAACGTGAACGATCTTTCACATTGGTTATTCATGCAACTGGACAGTGGCAGATATCTGGGAAAAGAAATAATCGCCTGGGATGCACTTCAAAAAACAAGGATCGCAAATTCCTGGGTGAGAAGCATAAAATCCCCATTATATCCAACTAATTTCACGGGTTATGGTCTTGGATTATTTATGGCCGATTATGCAGGCCGCCAAATTTATTGGCATACAGGCGGCGCAGGAGGTATGGTAAGTAATGTATGTTTTGTTCCTGAAGAGAATCTTGGTATCGCCATTCTTACAAATAACGATAATCAATACTTCTTTGAAGATCTCCGGTATCAGATCTTAGACGCTTATCTTGGAGTACCTTTTGTGAACAGGAGTCTGGAGAATTTACCAGAATTCCTGGAACAGTCTTCTAAAGATATCAATGAAATCAATGGTTGGAAAGCCCGTGTTAAATCAAATAAACCTGAAATGCCTTTATATGCTTATACAGGTGTTTATAAAAACAACTTATACGGGAAGATCCGGATAAGTCAGTCTAATAATCAGCTCATTATTCATTATGAAACTAAACCGGATCTTTCGGCAACATTGGATTACATGGATAAAGGAGAATGGCTGCTGAGCTACAATAATATCCTTTACGGGATTTTCCAGGTGAAATTTGATATATCAGGTAATAAGGTGATATCATTAACTACTCCGCAAAATCCCTTTGTAGAGTATGATCCATATGTATTTTTGAAATCACAGTGAAAATGACATTAATAAAAAATATTTAATTATTAATATGCGTGCGCTTTTATTTGTAGGTATTGGAGGAGGAATTGGAAGTGTATTACGTTATGCTTTATCACTCTATATTGGGCGGCATGTTCCGCTGGTATTTCCATTGGGGACCTTACTGGTTAATATTACCGGTTGTTTCCTTATCGGAGTTTTTTATTCATTCGGCGTAAAATATACCGGCTTCAATCCTGAATGGCGTTTATTTCTTATCACCGGTATCTGCGGTGGTTATACAACTTTTTCAACTTTCTCTTATGATGGTTTGACCCTTATAAAACAGGGATCCATTTTATACTTCATGCTGTATGTATTGGGAAGTGTTGTCCTTGGTCTCCTTGCTACTTTTGCCGGTGCAGCAATTTTTAAATTTTCCTGACATTCTTCTTGTCGCCGTACGTACTCCCATATTTTCACACTCTCATACTCTCACACTTTAAGCCGAAGGCTTAAGTCCTTATATTTGTTATCTGAATGCAAGAAACCTCCCTCACCCGACTTCGTCGTGCTAACGCCGTGTATTTTTTTATTTCCGGTTTTGGCTATTCAAGTTGGACATCCAGGATTCCCGGAATCAAAGAATCCCTGAAACTTAATGATGCACATTTTGGGACCCTGCTTTTCATGATGCCCGTAGGTTTGATTCTAACAATGCCTTTTACAGGGAAATTGCTAGATCATTTCAAAAGCCGTACTATCATGCTTACAGGTGCAATGGTTTATAACGGAGTACTTGCCTGCATAGGTTTCTGTAGTTATACATGGATGTTGGGTATTGCATTGTTTTTTTTCGGTTCTTCCAGGAATATGATGAATCTTTCCATGAATGCCCAGGCCATTGGCGTGCAGGCCCTTTATAACAGGTCCATAATGAGTTCTTTTCATGCTGTATGGAGTATGGCTGGTTTTGCAGGCGCTGCATTTGGATACTTAATGGTTACCCTGAATATTATACCCGCCTGGCATTTACTCGGAGTAAGTCTTTTACTTACCGCTCTAACACTTTACTATTATAAAGACGCATTGGACCAGCGACCCGATCATAGTGTAAAGAGATCAATTTTTACGCTTCCTCCTAAGAATATGCTTGTATTTTCATTTATTTGTTTCACATCGATGGCCTGTGAGAACACAATGTACGATTGGAGCGGTATTTATATCAGACAGGTGTTACATGGTTCTAAAGCTATCGCAACAATTGCATTTGTAATATATATGGTTGCCATGACCAGTGGAAGACTGGCGGGTGATCGCATGGCAGATAAGTTTGGCATACAGCGTGTATTAGCGGCAAGTGGAATTTTGATTTTTAGCGGATTCACAATTACAGTATTATCTCCAAATATTCCGCTTACGCTCATTGGGTACCTGTTCACAGGATTCGGTGTTTCATGCGTTGTTCCTTTTGTTTTCAGTCTGGCTGGAAAAATTCCCATGTCGAATCCTGGCGCTGCTTTGGCATCTATCTCTTCTCTTGGCTACTTGGGTTTTCTACTGGTCCCCCCTATGATAGGATATGTTGCGCAAGCCAGCAGCCTGCGGATTTCATTTGCAATTATTGCTGTGATGGGGTTGTTCATGATCAGACTGAGTACCCGGATAAAAACGGGGATAGCTGTATAACAGTCAAGTTAAATTTTTGATCATCCAGAGATCACATCCGAAATGACCAGAATGACCGAGCGGTCCCGGAAGGAAAGAAAACCCCGCTTTTTCATATAAACCGATCGCTGTTCGCAACTCCGGCATAGTTTCCAAATACATTTGTGTAAATCCAAAATCAATGGCTGTCTGGAAACATTTCTCCATAAGGAGGAGACCCAGTCCCTGTCCCCTCAGTTCAGAAATAAGATATAGCTTCACCAATTCACAACATCCTTCCGGTAAGCCGGGTGTCGGAAAAATACCTGAACCACCCACAATGTTGCCATTGGCTTCCGCTACATAATATGCGGCATTATGAATAGCAAATAATTGAAAGAGATTATCAGTTGTCGGATCAAAATAAACCGTTCCCGGCTTATCCGCTCCAAACTCAATGAGGATTTTACGGATGATGGCAGCAATAAAGATATTGTCCGATGCGCGGATCGGACGTATGGAAATATTTTTCATGACGCTGCAATTTTACTATATTTTCATGGATACGGTAATTGCTTTCTTATTTTAAGGGATAAAAATCATAATGAAATCCACATTTACATTGATCTTTCTATTGCCCCTGCTGTTTGAATGTTCAGCCGGCCACGCACAAAAAACATACTCTTTAATCCCAATTAAGACTAAAAAAATAAACAAGGCATTAATCACCGGACTCCCTGAATATCTCAAAGGATTAGCTGCACTTTACAGTGCTATGGGAGGAACTGATTGTATCGAATTAAATTGTGAACTGACTTCCGCGCTCGGATTAGGAAAACAAGGCTCAGATGCACAAAAAAATATGATTAAAAAATATTTTCCGGATGACAAAGTTGCAAATTTGGTAATCGGTCAGGACTGTTATCTGCCTCCCAATACTTCTTCATCCTTTTCAAATTTTGAAAGTCTCAGTTTTACTGTGAACAAAAATATCATTCAGGTTAACTATCAATTGACTGTTATTGACCATGGAAATGTAAAAAAAATAAACGGTCCGGATATTTATATATTCGAAAACCAGGTTTTTAGGAATAAAAAACGCGTATTATATGCGTGGACGGACAAATAAATACCATGTATTATTTTATACGCTTTTTTGTAAGAATGGCGCTCAAAATATATTGCAGCCGTATCCTGGTAAATGATAAGAGTCCGTTGAAATCTAAAGGGCCCCTGATTCTAGCTTCCAATCATCCTAATTCCTTTCTGGACGCAATCATTATCGCTTCCTGTTTCAGAGAGCCTGTTCATTTCCTGGCCCTGGGAGAAATGACCGATAAGTTTCTCTTCCGGCCGGTAATGGATGCCTTTCATATTATTCCGGTTTATCGCCTGAAGGATAAAAATGAAAACCAGGATCTCAATGAAAAAAGTTTTTCAATTTGTGTGGACGTTTTATTAAAAAATGGTATCGTATTAATATTTTCTGAAGGTATTTCTGAAAATAAATGGCAACTCAGGCCCATCAAAAAAATAACAGCACGTATTACAATGGTAGCCATGAATCAGGAATCACTTAGGTCTAAACTTCAGATTCAACCCATTGGCATTAATTATAATTCATTTGACCAGCCTGGTAAAACGGTATTGATTCAATTCGCGGAACCCATTTTAATAAAGGATAGACTTACAGGAAATACAGAAGCAGAAAAAATTCAATCTTTAAATATTTTGTTGAGAGAATATTTCAATGATATGGTACTCCAAACTGAAAAGTTACCTGAGAAGGCACAATTCCTGGTTAGCAATAGGTCACCGGTTCATTCATGTAAAATAAAAGATCTACAGGACAAATTAAATGAAGAAAGTAATCAAACCTATTTTTCAAAACTGGAAAAACCAGGCTATATGGTATCTCCATCTCAAACTTTTTCACGCAGTCTGATAATGGTTTTACTCCTTGCCGTACCTGGCATTATAGGTTGGATTTCCCATGTATTTCTTTACTACCCATTAAAAATTTTTATTGGAAGAAAAACTGGCGGATCAGCATACCATGATTCAGCCATGTTTACAATTCTTTTCTTTACTTATCCAGTATATTGGATTTTTTGTAATATTCTCGGATTCATCTTTTTTAAAAATGTATGGATACAGGTTCTGCTTATTTGTATGCCTGCCTTTGCTTTAATTACAATATATTGGAAAATAAGTATCCAAAAGATCCAAAATTATTTCATCTTAACATCCGGAGAACGAACCCTGCTGAAAGGTTATTTTAGTTAAAGCCTTATTCTGTATTTAAGCTCCTTACCTGATTAATAATGCTGCCCGGAATGTGTGGATTATTTTAATTTAACTCATGAAGAACTGAATTGTTCCCCAGATCATGGTTATTGTTCCCCTGAACGGGATATTTGGGAAGTGAAAAGATCTTATAAATAAACCAGCCCAGACCGGCAATGGAAAAATAAAAAAGAACAGATGTAACTGTATCCATCGTTATCCCGATTTTTAAAACCTTCAAAAGACCTGTTATTACCATTATAACTGCGAAACATACAGACCAGGAGATAAATTCCCTGATTTTCAATCTGTTTGCATGATTTATTGAATCCTGGTTATCGAAGGAGGATCTGAAACCAGCCGGAGATATGTCAATGGTTTTTTGCCTACGAATCGTATGCATCTGAAGTTGTTTCAAATACAATGCAAAAAACCATGCCAAAAGAAAAATTATCAGAAAAGAAGGAATTTATAAGCTTTCTCTAACTTTTCTTACCGGTTTATATAAGTATTAATCTTTAAGCTCCGGGGTTTGAATCCATCGGATGCAGAGATCCATCCAGGATTGGCTACTGGTTTTATTGTTCATTCCAAAACCATGTCCTCCTTTTTCATAGAGGAAAATTTTAACAGGAATATGGTGTTTTTTAAGTGAATCGGCAAAAACGAGACTATTTTCAAAAGGAACGGCATCGTCATCTTTAGCGTGAACAAGAAAAGCAGGCGGAGTTTGATCCGTTATTTTCGTTTCATTCGAAAATTCATTTATTTTATCGGGAGAGGGATGGGTTCCCAGCAGATTATGCATAGAACCCAAATGTGCGATGTGGTTGTTAAAACTGATTACAGGATAAATCAGAATCATGAAATCTGGACGAAGGCTGACATGATTCGGGTTATCGATATAATCTTTTTCAAAATGAGTTCCTGCGGTTGAAGCCAGGTGACCTCCCGCAGAAAAACCCATGATTCCTATGCGATTTGGATCTATTCCAAATTCCTTTGCCCTTGTCCGAATTACTAATATCGCACGCTGGGCATCCTGAAGAGGGCCTGTTTCTTTCCGCATCATGGTACTGTCATTAGGGATGCGGTATTTCAAAACAAATGCAGCAATGCCGGATTCATTGAATCTGCGCGCTACGTCTTCTCCTTCATAACCCATTGCAAGATTAATATAACCTCCACCCGGACAAATAATCACAGCAGCCCCTGTTGACTTTTTTTCCGTAGGAAGAAAAATAGTCAATGTGGGTCTTAAAACTGCACTGACAATCAGTATATCGCCTGGATCATATCTGTAATTTTCATAGTTAACAGATCGCCTTGAATTGGGAATTTCCCCATCATATAACGGAATTACGTTCGGAACCTTCATTTTGTAAAAGAAAAATGCAGCGATAAGACAAATCAAAAAAGGCGGAATCGCTTTTTTTATCATGCGTATAAAGTTAAGCTTATGATGAATCCTTTCATCAGGCAAATGAACTTAACTTTGACATCTTAAATTTGTTCATGTCTCATCTTATCAGAAATTTTTCCATCTTATTTATTTTTTGTACCACCATTTTCGCAAAAACGGCCATATCAGATACATCTTCTTCAGGCAAT